>MDSV01147481.1_pt1 | contig 15734 bp, 21 predicted proteins | sample 810851 | NCBI WGS metagenome assembly MDSV01 (sample SAMN05326640, study PRJNA326480) | marine metagenome | isolation source: seawater | place: Atlantic Ocean: North East | collected 2012
ATTTGAGGAGCAAGCTAACATTCAAGCACAATCAGAAATTGAGACACACAGGAAAAACTTAGAGTCTCAAGAAATTAATAATGCAATTAAGAAGTTATTAACAAGTGAAGCAAGAGGTAGAATTGCCAGAATCTCGCTAGCAACACCTAACCGTGCAGAATCTATCAAAAAAGCAATTATTTCCATGTATGAAAACAATCAATTTAACCCTCCTATGAGTGATGAATCGTTAAAATCTGTTTTAGCAAAGCAATCCAAGAGCCGCAATACTGCGTCAATTAGAAGAATCTGAGAAGGTGCTCGAAATGTCCAAAAATAAACCAGCAGCAAAGAAAATCCGCCTAATGAAGGCTACTAAACAAAACCGCCGTGTCCCAGTTTGGGTCATGTTAAAGACCGACCGAAATACTGTATCTCATCCAAAGAGACATCATTGGAGACGCAGTAAATTACAGAGGTGAATGATATGGCAAGACCAAATGAATCTGAACTCATAGTACCATTAAGAAAGGCTTGGAGCATTACAAGATACAAGCGTGCACCAAGAGCGATTCAAATTATCAAAGACCATGTCATTCAGCATTTAAAAGTTCAAGAAGATGAAGAGGTATGGATCGACCCGTCTGTTAACGAACATATTTGGGCAAGAGGTATCGAAAACCCACCAAGAAAGGTGAGGTTGCAAGTAATTCGGCACGATGAGCCAGATATTCCAATTGAAGTTAAATTGTTTGAGGAGTGATTAATGTGGGAAATATTAGACCGAGTTTTATAAAAATTAGAGCAATATTACTTGTTGAACAACATGGTGATAAGTTTACAGACGATTTTGATCACAACAAGATAATGGTATCTCAATTAACAGATGTATCTTCCAAGAAATTAAGAAATTGGATTGCAGGATATGTAACTAGATACCGTCAAAGAAGAGTTGATTAAGAGAGGTATTTCGATGCCGGTGCGCATTGATTGGGATCGCCAACCAATTAGTGTCCATAGCCATGACAAATTGGAGTTACAAAATTTAATTGAATTTTTGAAAATCAAACACTTGGTACGTAAACGATCAATAATAATGGATGACAGAGAATCAGGCGGTTACTTATTCTTTATCTATCAACCATGTGATCCAAGTTGGATTTATGAATTCTATCAAGGGCGATAATATGGGTGATAGAAAGAATATACCATTGCCATTTTCATCATATGAATTGGTTATTATCGCAGTTAATACGGCACATCCTGGTAATTTAGGTGCAATATGCCGTACAATGCTAAATTATGGTTTCAATAAATTGAGATTAGTAAATCCAATCTGCGATGTTAATGATGTCGAAGCAAGAAATAGAGCGAAACACGCAGGAGCAATATTGGATAATGTTGAGATCTATGACTCATTATCAGATTCTGTAAAAGACTGTTCTCTAGTCGTTGGCACCTCTGGTAAGCGAGAAGTCGGTAGCAAAACATCGTTTCGACATTATTGTTTTCCATGGGAGTTGTCACAACGATTTAGTAATCATGATGGTAGAATTGCCTTGGTTTTTGGTGGCGAAGGAACGGGTTTGTCAACAGAAGATTTACAATTTTGTGATTTCCTGAGCACTCTACCTACTTGGGAAGGTTATCCAATATCTAATTTATCCCATTCTATAAATTCATATCTTTATCAACTTCATTCCGATCGTGTTCAAGACAATCAAGGCATAGATGCAGGTATACCGGAAATTGTTCCGATTCAAAGAAACCTAGAACCTAAATTGAGAGAGACTTTCATTGAAGCAGTTAATCAATTTAGCGCCTCAGTGCCAGGCAATAAAGAAAGAGCTGAAAGCATCAAAAATTCTCTAATTCGAATGACAATGATGTCCTCACCAACACAAGATGAGATAACTAGACTAATTGGTGGCTTAATCGACGCAACTACTGCGTTACAATATACACAAAACGACGATGAATGGAAAAAGAATCGTCGTAGACGAATCGAATGAATCATTTATGCCAGCTGGCAACTGATTTTGGCGTCTCCCATACATGCATTGCAACTAACTTCAATTTATTGCCGTAAGTAGAAACTATGTGTGGCTCTACCTGCTCAAAAGCCCATTTTGCAAGATTTTCTGCTGTAGGAATAAAATCTACAACAACTGTTCTATGTCCATCACCCATAAATTCCAGTGCTCTTCTAGCAGTTTTATCCCCTCGATATACAACAAAAGCGTGATCAACTACATCATGAACCTCACGAGTAAGTATTGCACTAATATCTGAAAAATCCATTAACATGCCTTCTTCTGAAACACCACTAGTCTCAACTACATCACCCTCTATCTCTGCCTCAAACCTATACCTGTGACCATGCATGTGTTTGCATTTACTCTTATGGTTTGGAACTCTGTGCCCAGTATCAGTTTCTACGTATCTTCTTATCCTTGTTACCAGATTTATTCCTCCTTAAAAATCAGTGATGCAGAATTTATGCAATACCTTTCTCCACCGTACTCTCTTGGCCCATCATCAAAAACATGCCCAAGGTGAGCATCGCATTTAGAACATCTCACCTCGACTCTAACCATCCCATGGCTGCGATCGGTTATTCTAGTGATGTTAGCATTTTCTTCTTCGGTATGAAAAGCAGGCCATCCACAACCCGAATTATATTTGCTCTTGGAAGTAAATAATAGATGATTACAACATATACAGTAATAATTTCCTTTGACGAAATGTTTGTCGTATATTCCTGAAAAAGCCCTTTCAGTTGCATCATTTCGCGTTACTTGATATTGAAGATCAGTAAGTTTTTCACGATATATCTTATCCATATATTCATATTGCACCTTCAATGCATGTTTTAAAATTTCATCCCAGCCTTGTTGGTAAGCTACTGGATCTTTACGTCCAATTGCATGAAATGCAAGTATTCTTTCAATATCAGAGCCTGTTTTGCCAGAACTTCGTCCATCTTCGTCAGGCTCATAAGAAGTGTTAGTATTAGCAAATATTGTATCAAAATCAATATCAAGTTCTTCGCATGAAGTTATTGCGTCTAATAGAATTGATTCCTTATCCCCCTCAATATATGGCAAATCAAATTTTACATTCTCACTGTCCCAGTTACCGGTTTCAAAAGCATGATTCAAAATTTGGTAAAATTCAGGTCGACAGTCTGGGTAAATAGCATGATCGCCAGAATGTACTCCAAGTGAAATAGTAACCTCGCAGTCTAAATCATTACTCAAACTAAGTGCATAGCCGTAGATTATTGAAGAAAAAATAGCATTTCTATTTGGTACGACAGTTGATTTCATTTGTTTTTCTTCATAGTGACCTTTTGGGACTTCTTCATTCGAAGTAAGTGAACCACTAAACATTGACATTAATGAAGACAAATCTACGATTTTATTGGTTATATTATATCCCATTGTTGTCAAATATTCTATATTCCTTTCTGCTCTAGATAATTCTATTACGTGTTTTTGACCGTAATCAAAGCCTATAGTGTAAACAATATTGCCTTCCCTTAATTTTCTAAGCAATAATGATGTGGAATCCATTCCACCACTAAGCGCCATAACTGTGACTTTCATTAATCAATCCCCATCCATTTATGTGTCTGCAAGGATAATCTCCATTGAGGATTATTTTTTACTATCTCTTCTGTTAAGGCAAAATTTTTGCCATTCCATTCAACAGATTCATTATCAATATAGCATGGTTGGAGATATAAATTATTAAAACCATCAATTAAATCATCATATAATGTCAGATCTTGGCCTACATAGACACACTTCAATTCATCTCCATAACGTTGTTTAATCTTAGCATTAGGGTATAATTGATCTTTTGGCGAAACACAAATCCAATCAATTAACCCATGTTCAATCGGAATTGTACCATTTGTTTCAATCGAAATATGATAGTCTTTTGATTTCAGAATTCTTTGTATCGGCCACAAATTATTGAGCATTGGTTCACCTCCAGTAAATATGATATTTTTACAATTAAATTTGGCCACTGCTTCGACAATTGCTTTTGATTTCATTCGCTCGTATTTGAGAAAATCTGTATCACACCACTCACAGCGTAAATTACAATTACCAAACCTAACAAATACATGTGGAATACCAGCTCTAAAACCCTCACCTTGGACAGAGTGAAAAATTTCTACAATATCATATTCATAATTCAAATCAGATTCAAGCATAACAGAGGCTCTGGACGATTCCGCTATCGATGACATATAATCAACTCAGTTGTTTATCAGTTGAAATAATTCTTGTCTTGGTTCAGCCTTGTCAAAGAAAACTCCTCGAAGTGCCGACGTAGTCATCAGCGCATTTGCTTGTTTTACACCTCTACATCTCATGCAACCGTGAGACGCTTCAATAATTACTGCACATCCAAGTGGTGCTAGATACCTTTCTAAATCATCGGCAATGTTCTTTGTTATTCGCTCCTGATTCTGTAATCTCCTAGCATGACACTCTACAATCCTAGATAATTTTGAGATTCCAACAATTCTATCAACTGGGATATATGCAATATGAGCCTTACCATTAAAAGGCTGCAAGTGGTGCTCACACGTGGAATGAAATTCAATATTTTTTAGCAAGACAATACCGTCATAACCTTCACCATTAAATGTTGAACTAAGTATACTCTCAGCATCCATGCTGTATCCACTAAATATTTCATCCCATGAGTCAATAACTCTGTCGGGAGTGTCAAGTAACCCCTCTCTTTCAACGTCATCTTCTAAATAACCTAATAGTGTTTTTACAGCTTCTTTGGCTTGATTTCTTGTTGGCATTATTTCACCTCCCATTACGACTGTCAATCTCGTCTAATTGATCTAACAATTTGCGACACGCAGTTCTGATTGCATCTGCTACACTGACAAACTTATGTTCATCACCAACATGCTTCTTAATGTCCGACAAAATTTCTGCAGGCATATCAAGCGATACTTTTGGCATATTCTGTCCTAACTAATACTACATATAAGTATTAGTATAGTATTACCAGAGTATTACCTAAGGAGATTTATGTTAGATTTATACAGATATTATAGCGAATGTTGAAGAAGCGCCGAGAATGCAATATGAATGATGAAGTCGGTGAGCAAGTCAGAAGGAGCCCTCGAGGCGTTGGCAGAAATCCGCAGTAATTCTGGTAAAATGGATACTAAAGGACTAAGTGACGAGGAAATCAGCGAATTTTGTAACTTTGATGATAATTTATTTTCAGCAATATCTGAAGCTCTGAAAAATCAACGCGAATTAATAGTTCAGTTGGGCTCTAAACTCCTAATGGAAGATGAAAACGCACTAGTGTCAATTTTGCAAGAGGATTATGTCAACTTTTACGCTCCAGCTACAGTCAACCCATATGTTGCACTAGCAGCAAGGGGACCTTGGATTGTCACGTCGCATGGTGCTGTGGTACATGATAATGGTGGTTATGGAATGCTAGGTGCAGGACATGGTCCAAGTAGTGTAATCGATGCGATGTCTCAAAATTGGGTTATGGCCAATGTTATGACACCGTCATTTAGCCACAGTAGATTGGCTAATGCACTAAAGCAAGAACTAGGCCATACTCGTGGCAATTGCCCATTTACCAAATTTATTTGCATGAATAGTGGTTCTGAGTCAATGACAGTCGCATTAAGAATTGCTGATATTAATGCCAATAATCAAACCGGTCCAGGAGGTAAGTATGAAAATTATCCCATCAAGATGATTGCTGTTGAAAGAAGTTTCCACGGAAGAACCGATAGACCTGCTCAGATCTCACATTCTTGCAAGTCTGGATATGACAAAAATTTAGCGACATTTCAAAACAGAGATAATCTAATACTTGTACCTGCAAATGACTCGTCTGCATTGGAGGAAGTTTTTGCTAGGTCAGTTAAAGAGAAATTTTTTATTGAGTTAGTAGCAATAGAACCAATACAAGGAGAGGGCAATCCAGGTCTTTGTGTAAGTAGGGAATTTTACGATACTGCAAGAAAACTAACCAAGAAATATGACTCAATGCTGCTTGTTGATTCGATACAAGCAGGAATTAGAGGTCAGGGTTGTTTATCTGTTATCGATTATGAAGGTTTCCAAGATGCCGAAGTCCCAGATATGGAAACTTGGTCGAAAGCTATCAACGCTGGCCAATACCCATTATCAGTATTAGGAATGAATGAAAGAGCATCTTCTATGTATGTAGTGGGTATTTACGGCAACACTATGACTACAAATCCACGAGCGCTTGAAACTGCCGTTGCAGTATTGGAGCAGATAACTCCTCAACTACGTGAAAACATCAAGGAGCGCGGTGAAGAATTTGTTGAGAAATTACAAATGTTAGCCGAAGAATTACCTGGAACAATCACCAAAGTACAAGGTACAGGTCTGCTGCTAAGCGCAGAATTAGAACCGAGTAAGTTTCCTGTAGTTGGATTTGATGCTGTTGAACCTTGGTGTCGAAGACGAGGTCTTGGCGTTATTCATGGAGGACATAATGCGCTACGATTCACACCTCATTTTCGAATCACATCAGAAGAAATAGACTTAATCATCAAAATTGTTAAAGAATCACTTATTGCATTTTCATGATAGTGTTGTGACTATGTCTTCACGCGTAAATTGCTTTGCAGCATAATATGCGGCCAGACTGGCATATAATATTGAAGTCCCTATCCAAACAATCACGTGTTCTAAAATCACACGATCTAACAATAATTCCCGCAATGCCAATAGAATGTTAATCACAGGTATAGCAAACCAAAAACTTTCAATCCCATCTAAATTTATAACTTGTGTGAATAAAGCAGGGAAGATGATTAAAATAATCGCTGGACCTAAAATTGAGCCAGCCTCTTTAACACTATGTGATCTCATAGCTAAAGCTAACTCAAGAGCGACTACCATGACTGCAAATAGCATGATTGATAAAACAATAAGTATAACTGAATTAATTGATAAATCTGGAATTCCAATTATATCTGAAGTTGCTAAATATCCAATGGCAAATAATAATCCAAAAATTTGCAATAACACCCCAACTCCAGTAATCGAAGCAACACCTAACCATTTGCCAATTAACAATTCTATTCTAGTGCATGGTAAGCTTAGCAAAGCCTCAAGAGTGCCTCTTTCACGTTCACCCGCCGTCATATCGATTGAAGGCTGTATTGCGCTAGAGAAAGTCCATATTGCCAACACCAAAGGAATAAATAATGATAGTATCAATCCTGCCTGTTCGCCTTCTGTGGCTACATCAGCAGAATTCATATCGCCATCCCAACGTAATGGATTCAAGGTAGATTCAACCTCTAATCCGCCATCGTTAATTCTTATTTCAGTCATATTTGTCTCCCACGATATAAGAGAATCTATTATTCTGCTACGTGCTTCATTAGATGACTCTGAGGTTGAAAGGTGAATTATCGAATAGTACCATATGTCTTCAGAATAATTGAGGCGTAATATTGCATCAACATCCATATTTCTTATCCGATCAAAATCATTGCCTGGAATAGATAATGATTCATTAAAAGAAACATTTACAAATATTAAATTCGTAGTAGTCTGATTAAATTGCTCGATAAGAATTGGTGGAAAACTCTCACTTTGTATTTCGATATCTGTTATTTTAGAATCCAATTCTGCTGCTTCGGATTCCAGTAATATCGGCAATACAACAAATAATACCGGAAACAGCAATATTGGAATAACAATTATTGCTACAATGGTTCGCCAATCTCTAACAAATTCTACAACCTCTTTTTTAGCAATGGTTTTAACTCGAAATAGGGTGCTATTCATCTTCAAAACCCCCATATTTACTGCCATGATTTGGTGTTTTTGGCCTAAATAATTTATTCCATAATCTTGAAAATAGGTTTTCTTGGGTATTATCTTCAAAACGAATTCTTGCTTTCTCCTGAGTTAACTTAACATATGCCTCTTCCAATGATTTACTATTAGTATTCATCATTAATTGTTCAGGTGCTCCATCTGATTTTATGACGCCATTGTGGATGATAATAATACGATCACATACCTGTTGCGCTTCGAAGAGTTGATGAGTAGAGTAAACTACAGTCCCCCCTTCATCTCTTAATTGCTCTACTAATGCTCTTACAATCCGTGCACTAGTGACGTCAAGGCCAGCAGTGGGCTCATCCAGCAGAAGTACTTTCGGACCATGAGCTAAAGCCCTAAGTAGAGCAGTTTTTTGCCTCATTCCTCTTGAGAAACCTTTAGTGTAACGAGATAAGTTGTCAGTCATATCTAGGCTTTCCGCAAATTTAACTGTTCTAGCCCAAGAAGTTTCATCATTCACGCCATATAATCTGCTATGATAGCGAATATTTTCCCATGCAGTCAATCTTGAATACAATCCTGTAGATTCAGGTACAACACCAAGATAGTCTCGCATCTTATGTACTTCTGTCCCATCAAATAATCTTATATTACCACTACTGGGTCGATAAACTCCAGACATTAAACGCAATAATGTTGTTTTACCCGCACCGTTGCTACCAACAAGTCCAACCACTTCACCAGATCTAATTTCAAACGAGACATCTTCTAATGCAACAACCTCTCCAAAAGATTTGTTAACATTAGATACAGTCAATAGCGTCTTAATTTCCATTTCTCTCAACTAGCTCTTCCAGATTCTATTGCATTATTTAGGCCCGGATATTTAGCTTCTAATTTCCGAGCACGCTCTAATTGTTGTTTTAGTTGAGAGAATATTTCTCGCTGAGGGACACCCATATCAATTAGATTAGCAATCATATCAAAAGCGCCTTGAATAGAGCCAGCATCCAAATATGCTTCTGTAGATATTTTACCATTATACCTTAAAGATTCTAATCGTTTTGAAATGAAAATTGCCTCTGCCTTCAGTCTCGGTCCGTCAATATGAGCCAAAGCCATAAGTTGGTCTACACATGTCCGCATGAGTTTTACTCAATTAGATAGATTATGATTATTTTCCTACATCTTTTGAGATAATTCTACTAATACTCCACCAGTTGATTTGGGGTGCACAAATGCTATCAAGGAATTCTTTGACCCTAAACGTGGTGTTTTATCAATCATTTTGACTCCTGCAGAATGTAATTTGTCAATTATTTTAACAATATCTTCAACTTCAAAACATATTTGCTGAATACCTACTCCTTTTTTATCGATAAATTTACCAATTGGAGTATTTGGACCTGTAGGATAAAGTAATTCTATCATCGGTGGTTTTTGCAATCCCTCATTTGCAATTGGTATAAATCTAGTAATTACTCCTTGATCTTTCACTTCTTCATCTTCGCTTTCTGGAACCATTCCAAGTAACTTCCAAAATACTTCTCCTTCATCTAAATTACTTACTGCAATTCCAATGTGATCTAGTCTTATTTTCATCATTAACACCTAAAATCCGCTGGGGGCCATCCATGTGCCAAATTCGTCTTTCATCGCTTTCATAATCTCACCTAGCGTGCATGAGTTTCGAAGGGCTTCAATCACATATGGAAATAAATTCCCTCCATCTTTGGCCACATTTCTTATCGATTCCAGAGAATTAATAACGGCATCATTATCGCGACTTTTCCGTATTTTAGCTAACCTCTCCGATTGAAATTCACCTAATTTATTATCTAATTTCATTGCTTTAATCGAGGATTCTTCTTCCATAACTCCATGATTGACTCCAACAATCTTGCGTTTACCAGATTCAACATCTTTCAAATGAGAATAAGCTGAATTGTGAATCTGTCTTTGTTGCCAACCTTCTTTTATCGCAGCCATAGCTCCGCCTTTGCGATCAATTTCTTGTATCATAGATAGTGCTGAAAGATAAATTTCATTGGTTAAATGTTCAACATAATATGAGCCACCTAGAGGGTCGACAACGTCTGCAGCGCCACTTTCTTCAGCGATAATTTGTTGCGTCCTCAAAGCTATTGTGGCACTTTTCTCAGTAGGCAGACCTATCGCCTCATCATATGAATTCGTGTGTAAACTTTGAGTCCCACCGCAAACCGCAGCTAAAGCTTGAATAGTAACTCTTGATATATTGTTCAACGGTTGCTGAGCAGTCAGACTTACTCCTGCCACTTGCGTATGAAATCGTAATTTCTTGGATTTTGGATTTTTTGATTTATATCGCTGTTCAACTAAATCATGCCATAATTTTCTTGCGGCTCTAAATTTGCCCACCTCTTCGAAGAAATCATTGTGACAATTGAAGAAAAAAGATAATCTTGGGGCAAAATCGTCTATATCCAGACCAGTTTCTATTGCTGCATCTACATAATTTAGGGCACTTGATAAAGTAAATGCGATCTCTTGTGTCGCTGTACAACCTGCTTCTCTAATATGATATCCGCTAATAGATATTGTATTCCAGAGTGGAACCTCTTCTGCACAGTATGAGAATATATCAGTAATCAGTCGCATGCTCTCATCAGGTGGGAAAACATATGTACCTCTAGCCATATATTCTTTTAAAATATCATTTTGAATAGTCCCTCTAATTTTATTTGCAGGAACTCCTTGCTCTTCAGCCACTAGTATATACATCGCAAGTAATATCATTGCTGGTGCATTAATTGTCATCGATGTCGACACTTTATCAAGAGGTATTCCAGAAAGCAATTCCCTCATATCGTCTAATGTTGAAATTGATACTCCAACCTTTCCAACTTCACCGAGGGATAGTTCATCGTCTGCATCTAATCCCAATTGAGTGGGAAGATCAAATGCAACTGATAGTCCTTTTTGGCCACGTTCGAGTAATAGTTTGAATCTTTCATTTGTTTCTTTAGCACTAGAAAAACCAGCATACTGGCGCATAGTCCATAACCTAGAGCGATACATCTTCTCATGAATACCTCGTGTATATGGCGCCTTGCCTGAAACAACATCTTGTTTTGGAAAATTTAGAGGAATATCAATACCTGACAAAGTCTTCCATTCGACTTTCCTGTCATCAGCCATACTAATGCCAGACATCGACGATTCATCAAAACTACTGTTATATTGTTCACTAATGAACATCATTTGTTGATTAGCATCCACAAGTTGGATCTCCGCAACCCGGTTCATTTGTAGCAATATCAATAACATCTACTTCAAATGTCAGATCTTTCCCAGCCAATGCATGATTGAAATCAGCAGTTACTGTCTCATCAGAAAGTTCAATAATTGTGAATGGCGCTGGACCATGCGGCATTTGTGCAACCAATTGAAATCCTTTTTCCAATTGTTGAGATTCTTCTAATTGGGCAAATTGTGCGCGGGGTATCCCTAAAATAGCCTCATCGTCTCTTTGCCCATAAGCTCTGTCAGCAGTTAATGTAAATGTCCTCTTATCTCCTATGGAGGAGCCCATTAATTCTTCTTCGAAACCCGGTATCATTTGACCTTGTCCAACAGTAAATTTCAATGGCTCTCTTCCTTCAGAAGAATCGAATACATCTCCGTTTTCTGGCAAAGTGCCTTTGTAATGTACTTTCACAATCATATTTTTATCAACTTTTAATTCACTCATATCATCATCTCCGTGTTGAAATACTCTTAATTTCGCCCTTTAATTGGTTTGCTATATCATCAGTCAAGATCAATTCCAAATTTTTCTGTTCAATAAATTCAATAGCAGATTCAATACTTATACGTTCACCCTTGGCAATCATTTGTCCTAATATATTTGACCGGTGTTCTTCGGGAACATCAGGGTTGTCAAGGATTGCTCTAGCGACATATCTAAACTCCAGAATTTTTTGTTTATTCAATTTCTTTTCCAACCTTTGTCTCCCTCCGCCCTTCTTGTCACTGTGGCGTGGTCGGCGCTTTTTCTTAGATATGCCTGTGGATTTTTTAGTTGATTTTACAGTCTTGAAAACATTTAAACTATTTTCTGAAGAATCAATGACTTCACCTTTTTCAATAATTGATTCAGGATTTGAAACTAATTCCATTACTGGTGTTTTACTTACTTCTTCCACTTTTTGAACTGTCTGTAATTTAGCCTTATTCTTAGATTCTTGAGATTTTCTCTTAAGTTCAGCGAGTCTATCTTCTCTAGATTGTGTTGGGGCTTTTGGCTTAGGTTTTTCAATTGTTTCAGTTATTGATGCTTCAAATACTTCATCCTTAGCAGGTTTATCTTCAACTTTTTCTTCTTCAATCTCAATTGACTCCGAAACTTGCTCTTGATGCATATCTACTGGATTTTCTACTGAAAGTTTTTTCTGAGCATCCTTAACTCTTTGATCTAGTGATTTAACAGGACTTGTAGAGGTGGAATTTGAGATGGCAGTAGGATTAGAAGTCTGTGCTTCTTGACGCCTTTTCTCTTTAGCTCTTTCTGCTTGCCTACGATTTCTCTCAGCAGCAGCATTAGGTGCAAAAGGGTTGAAAGGAACATCCTTTCTTCTCCTATTACGACCATTCATTTAAATTCCCCCAAAGATGTCTCATAAAGCGCCTCTTAAAACATTGGCTATAATCAAGACCATATTATCGGAGTCTGGTCTGTGCGTAAGTATTGATCAATTGCACTCGAATGGAATTCAGTAATTCTACCTGATTCTAATTCTAACCAACCCAACCTTGCAATCATAGTGCCATTATCGATACAATAAATTCTCGGAGGTGCAAAAGATTTAGATTCTCTTTCACCACACATCAATTCACACATATTTCTAAGTCTATTATTACAAGCCACTCCTCCTCCAAGCAATAATTCAGTTTTCCCTGTATGAGCTAATGCTCTCTCTGCTACTTCAACACAGGCTGAAAACACATGTTCTTGCAAACTCCAGCAAACAGCTTCAATTGGTTTTCCAGATTCTACAAGACGTAATGCTGCAGTTAAAACTCCAGAAAATGCCAAATCCATACCTCTAACAGCGTATGGCAATTCTAATCCATCCATATTTGGATTAGGATTAGATTCTAGCCATGTGGCTGCTAATTTTTCAATTACAGGTCCACCTGGGAATGGAATGCCTTGAGCTCTAGCAAATTTATCCAACATATTTCCAATTCCTATGTCTAAAGTTTCACCTAATACTCTATATTTGCCTTCCAATCTGGCAATGACTTGAGTATTACCTCCAGACACATAAAGTAATACTGGATCTTCACAACCGCACTGTTGCCGTCCTATTTCAATATGCGCTACGCAGTGATTTACTCCGATCAACGGCACCTCAAGCTTTGATGAAATACCCCTGGCAATTGCAGCACCAATACGTAAACAGGGCCCTAATCCTGGACCTTGAGAATATGCAATTGCACCAATATCATCAATAGTTAAGGATTCACTTTTCAATGCTGATTTGAATAATCTTGCAGCATTATCTTTGTGATGATCAGCAGCTTCTCGAGGATGTATGCCCCCCTTTTCGGGGCGAATAATAGAGGAAGAAGAAGGGTAAGGACAGCCATTTGAGTCTACTAAACCAAATGATAGCGTGTGAGCAGTTGATTCTATACCAAGGGTCCACTTGTCGCCCATTATTCTGTTCTACTAAGCCATCATTATTGAACCCTCAGTAATTAGGTTGTAATATGCGGACCGTTCTTGTCAATTGTGGGCCAATTGTTCACCTTGATGTGGAAGGACCTTGCACAGGGTCAGATATGTCGAATGAAGAAATGATATATGATGCTGGAAAGGCTATTATTATAAACGGCAATGTGATTGAGAAAATACTCGAATCAAGTGAAGATGCTATTGATTTTACCGATTCTGATTCAGAAATTATCAATGTTGACGGCAAAGCCATAATCCCTGGTTTAATTGATTCACATTCACATATTATTTGGGCTGGAGATAGATCTAGAGAAGTTAGATGGAAGCAACAAGGTCATAGTTATGCAGATATTGCTTCAATGGGGGGAGGTATATCTTATACAGTGGCAGCTACAAGAGCAGCCAATAAAACCAAATTACATAATAGTGCTAAAAAACGATTGCAGATTGCTGCAAAATCTGGAACAACCCATATTGAAACCAAATCAGGATATGGTTTAGATTTAGATTCAGAACTTAAATTATTAGAGGTTGCTCATAATTTAAGCCATGACGACTCTCTCCCAACTATAGATTCAACATGGTTAGGTGCACATGCAATACCTAAAGAACATACATTAAAATCATATACGGAAGAATTAATTTCTATTCAATTACCAAAAATAGCAGAGAGCGGCCTTGCAAGGTCTGCAGATGTATTTTGTGAACCTGGTTGGTTTGGAGTAGAAGAATCAGAATTAATATTAAAAGAATCTAGGAAAATGGGTTTGAATTTAAGAATCCACATAGATGAATTTGTCGACGGTGGTGGTGGTGAACTTGCAGCAGATTTGAAGGTTGACTCAGCTGATCACGCACATTATACTAACTCCAATGCTAGAAATTTGATGAAAGAAGCAGGAGTTAATACTGGATTCTTACCTGGGACGCCATATTCAATGGGATCTGATTGGCCAGATTTTAATTCGATGATTTCGTTGGACGCGCCTTGGTCAATAGCTACTGATTTTAACCCTAATAATCAAATTCTTAGCCTGCCATTTATCGCTTCTTGTTTAGTGCAAAGATGTAATGTCGATCCTTTATCAGCATTAGTTGCTTCAACTATTAATCCATCACTTACAACTCCTCACCCAAGTGGTTTACCACATGGACGCATATGCGAAGGTGCAGTGGCAAATATCAATATTTTACATTCAAAACATTGGGAGTCTTGGTGTTTGACGCCCGGTCATTCTCCAGTTTGCGCCACCATCTTAAATGGAAATTATCAATTACATGATTTTTAGTTACTTTCCTAATAAAAAGCAATTAATATTAAAACTAATCAAATAGAAAATGAGTGAAAATCATGCCCTACATTGAAACAATTGTTTGTCAAGCTGAAGTTGGAAAAGAAGCAAGATTTGAAAGATTGGTAAAATCAAGGATTGAATTTTCAAATAGACAAGATGGTTGTATCAAGTCTTGGTATGGCATTTCAAAAACCGACTCATCATTATTTTTAATACAATTCATATACAATGATATGGAAAGTTTTCATGACATTAAGAAATCTGTTGAAAATGTTTTAGGATCTAAAGATGGTGGTTTAGAAAGTTGTTTGGCAGGACCCCCGCTACTCGGATTGTTTGAGATATCAGAAGATTATGATATCGGGCAAAATTAAGACGCACTTGTTGTCGTATAACACACATTATGCGTCATTTGTGAATAAATGCCGTTGGATGCGATTGACTAAAATATCAGCAATGTATCGCAGTAAAGCGTTTTTTATGAGATAGATGAAATCTACTGTTAAATTATTACAAATTTACGTCACTAACCCCCCCTCTACTGGCGAAAATGCAATAAATATGCAAAAAAGGATATTCTTTAAGGAAGATTTGATATTTAATCTCATTATAGGGATGCCGATTGCAATGTCAGGAATCTCCGGTTTTTGTTTGAAGTGTAAAAGCTATGTGCCAATAAGTAATGGTACTAGGATTAAAATGTCAAATGGACGTACTAGGATGGCAGGTAGTTGTTCAAAATCAGAATGTACTGGTAAAATATCTAAAATTATTAGTTAAGCTATACCGATGTGGTTTAATAGACGCGTCTATACGGGCAAATGTAGGGCTCGTGGTCTAGGGGTTATGACGTCGCCTTGACATGGCGAAGATCGAGAGTTCAATTCTCTCCGAGCC
>MDSV01224275.1_pt1 | contig 15732 bp, 15 predicted proteins | sample 810851 | NCBI WGS metagenome assembly MDSV01 (sample SAMN05326640, study PRJNA326480) | marine metagenome | isolation source: seawater | place: Atlantic Ocean: North East | collected 2012
AGTCTATATTCATATCGAATCAAATTGATTATGTAGATAGTGTTTGATATTTACAAGTAATATTTCATGCAACATATAAAGGTATTCATAGAATTAACAAGATTAAATAAACCAATAGGTTTTATGCTCTTATTTTGGCCTTGCTCTTGGGGGTTAGCTTTCGCTTATACTATAACTCCAGATTTAAACTTATTTTTAAATTACTTAATACTATTTTTTTTAGGTTCAGTTTTAATGAGGAGTGCAGGATGTATTGTCAACGACATAGTTGATAAAGATTTTGATAAAAAAGTTAAAAGAACAAAAAATCGTCCAATAGCTTCAGGAAAAATAACTGTTAAGCATTCTTTAATCTATGTTTTGATTCTTTGTTTGTTGGCATTAATGATATTGTTACAATTCAATTTATTCACAATCATCCTCGGTATGAGCTCAATGGTACTTGCGTTTTCTTACCCATTTATGAAAAGATTTACCTACTGGCCTCAATTGTTTTTAGGTATAACATTTAACTGGGGAATTATAATGTCATGGGCGGCAGTGAATAATAATATTACCCAAGAAATTATAACTCTTTATATATCGGCCATATTTTGGACATTGGGTTATGACACGATTTATGGAGCTCAGGATATGTCGGAAGATGAAATAATTGGACTAAAATCTACTTCCATTAAATTTAAAGAAAATATGCTTTTATTTGTTTCAGTTTGCTATTTAGTTACAATTCTCTCTACATTTTTTTTATTTATTGATTTTTTTGGATTTAACTTTTTTACTTTTTTTTTATTCACATTTTTTTTAAGTCTTATTTATCAACTAATAGAGTTGCGAAAAAATAATTCTGAAAATTATCTCAAACTATTCAAATTTAATAATATGTCTGGATTAATATTGTTTATAAGTATTTGCTCAATAAATCTATAATATGAAGTTTGATGAACTAAAAATAATTCTTAATAGGCTCTTCAAAGAGTATGTTAGAAAACACATTAAAAGAATTTTAATAGCTTTGATCTTGTCTTTAGTAGTTGCAGCAAGTACAGCGGGTATAGCATGGTTACTTGATCCGGCTGTTAAAAAGATTTTTATTGAACAAAATAAAGTTTTCACCTGGTCAATACCAATTTTAATTGTGGTTGCTTTTTCAAGCAAAGGATTATCTCTTTATTTTGCAAGAATAAATATCATTAGAGTGGGAGAGGAAGTTGCAGGTGCTCTTCAAAAAAAAGTTGCAAATAATATTTTAACATCTGATATTCAAACTTTAGATAATAGACATTCTGGAAAGTATATTTCAAATGTAATGTTTGATACTCATCATGTCCAAACTCTTGTAAGTACTGGAGTTCTTAATTTAATGAAAGATACTTTTTCAGTAGTGGCATTAGTTTCGTTAATGTTTTATCAAAATTGGAAGTTAGCTTTGTTTGCAATATTGATGATGCCCTTAGCTGGCGGACTTGCTAAATCTTTAGGTAAAAGAATTGGAAAAGCTACTTCGAAAGCTGGAATTTCCTCAGGTAATTTAGCTTCTTTTTTAACTGAAATATTTAAAGGTTCTAAAATGATTAGAATTTATCAAAAAGAAAATGAGGAAAATGAAAAAGCTAATAAAGTAATAGATGACCTTGTGGAAAAAAATATCAAAATAGGGAGTGTAATGATTAGAGCAACACCGATAATGGAAGCTTTAACAGGATTTATGATAGCAGGATTTATAATTTTTTCAGGAAAACTGATTGCATCTGGAGAATTGGGGGTAAACAATTTTTTTTCTTTTTTAGCTGCTATGATGCTTGCGTATCAACCAATTAGGTCTCTTGCTACTATTAATATGGCTGCCTATCAAGGAGCTGCGGCCTTTAAAAGAATTGGTAGTATTATAGATAGAGAGATTAAAATTAAAGAATTAGTCAATTCTCCTGAACTAATTTTAAAAGATACTAACATAAAATTTAATAAAGTGAATTTTAAATATGAAACAACAAAAGAAAAAGCGATTAAAAATGTTTCTTTTGATATTCAGGGAAATTCAATGGCTGCATTTGTTGGACATAGCGGAGCAGGTAAAAGCACAATAATAAATTTATTACCAAGATTCTATGACCCTCAGGAGGGATCGATTGAAATAGATAATCAAAATATTAAAAAAGTTTCTCTTAGTTCGTTAAGAAAAAATTTATCTTTAGTTAGTCAGGATGTAATTCTTTTTGATGATACTGTAAAAAATAATATAGCATATGCCAACCCTGATGCATCTAATGGTGAAATTATCAAAGCTTGTAAGTATGCTGCATCAGATGAGTTTATAAATAAACTGCCAAATGGTTACGACACTATGATTGGGGAAAATGGTGTAAGACTTTCGGGGGGGCAAAAACAAAGGATTTCTATAGCTAGAGCAATCCTCAAAGAGTCTCCTATAATTCTACTGGATGAAGCTACTTCGTCTCTAGACGCTGAGTCTGAGGAAATAGTTCAAAATGCAATTAATAATTTAACTAAAAATAAAACTACTCTGGTAATTGCTCACAGGTTATCGACTATACATAATGCTGATAAAATATTTGTTTTAAAAGATGGTAATATAATTAATTCTGGAAATCATGCTTTTTTGATTGAAAATTGTGAGGAATATAAATCTCTTTACAAAAAACAACTACGGTAAATGATACTTGCTTATAGGATATTAACAACAATTTTGTATCCATTGTTATTGATATACTTATATTATAGGAAATTAATTAATAAAGAGGATCCAATTAGATATAAAGAAAAAATTTTCTCTTCACACTTCAATGTAAAAAAAAAAAATAAATCAAAACTAATTTGGTTTCACGCAGCAAGTATCGGAGAATTTAAAAGTATAATACCAATTATAGAACAATTAAATATTTTATATAAAAATTATGAATATTTGATAACTACAACAACTTTAAGTTCAGGAAATTTAGCAAAAATAGAGTTAAAAAAATTTAATAATGTAGAGCATAGATTTTTTCCTTTGGATGTAAATTTTTTAATTGAACAATTTTTAAATCTTTGGAAGCCAGACAAAATTTTTCTTGTTGACTCAGAAATTTGGCCAAATTTAATTTTAAAAGCAAAAAAATACAAAATTTCAATATCCCTCATAAACGCTAGGCTCACATCTAAATCTTATAAAAGATGGATGATGTTTCCAAAAATTGCTAAAAAGATTTTTGGAATATTTGATCTGTGCTTGTGTTCAAATAATGAAACACAAGAATTTTTAGAAAGATTAGGAATAAAAAAAGTTTACTTTAAGGGCAATATTAAACTAACTGGTTTCATAGACGAAAAAAAAATTAAAGATTTTAATGAAGATTTTCTTACAAAAAAAAGGTTTTGGCTTGCTGCAAGCATACATAAAGACGAAGATGTTATTTGCCTTAAAACTCATATAAATCTAAAAAAGAAGTTGAGTGACATAGTTACCATAATTGCTCCTAGACATATTGAAAGATCAGAAAGATTGAAAGCATTATCAGAAAAATTTAATTTGAAAACACAAATATTAAATCAAAATGAAAGAATTTTAGAGAATAAAGAAATTATAATAATTAATTATTTTGGTGCATTAAATAATTACTTTAAGTATACAAAAAGTGTTTTCATTGGAAAATCAATGGACAGAAAATTAAAAAATGATAGCGGTCAGAATCCAATTGAAGCTGCAAAACTCAATTGTAAAATTTACCACGGTCCCTATGTTTATAATTTTAAAGATATATACAAGATATTAGAGGTAAATAAAATTTCAAAAAAAATTGAAAATTTTGAAGATCTTTGTTCAAATTTATTTTTAGATTTTCAACATCATAATATGAAAAATAAAAGTGCAAATTTAATGGATAATTTAGGTCAACAAACTCTAAAAGAAACAATGACTCTAATTAATAGTTTTATAAAAAATGAAGTTTAGAAAACCAATATTTTGGGATAAAAAATTAGGTTTAGTGGCAATCTTATTATACCCTATTACACTACTAATCATTTTTCTTAATCTTTTAAGAAAAGAACTTATCAAAAGTAAAAAGTTTGAAATTCCAATTATTTGTGTTGGAAATATTTATATTGGTGGAACTGGTAAAACACCTGTTTCGATACATTTAGCCAATGAACTCTTAAAATTAAAAAAAAAACCAATTATTTTGAGAAAATATTATTCTAATCATAACGATGAATACAATCTTATCAAAAATAATTTTAAAAATTTAGCTATCTGTGAAAATAGGGTTAAATTTTTAAAAAAAAATTAATAAATCAGATTTTGATACTGTAATTCTTGATGATGGCTTTCAAGATTTAAGAATTAAAAAAGATATTAACATAATTTGTTTCAATCAAAATCAATTGATTGGAAATGGATTAACTATACCATCAGGTCCTTTGAGAGAAAATTTATCATCTCTTAAAAATGCGGACATCATTATTATTAATGGAAAAAAAGATAAAAATTTTGAAGAAAAATTGATTAGAATTAACAAAAACTTAGAAATATTTTATTCAACTTACAAACCAATTAATTTAGATGAATTTAGAAATGCAAAACTAATGGCAATAGCTGGAATAGGAAATCCAGAGAATTTTTTTCAACTTCTAAACGAAAATAATTTAAAAATAGAAAAAAAAATTGCACTACCTGACCATTATAATTTTTCTAAAGTTGAGATAGAGAAATTAATTAATGAAGCTGAAAGCAACAAGTATAAAATTATTATGACTGAAAAAGATTTTTATAAAATTAATCATTTTAATTTTCAAAAAATAAATTATCTTAAAGTGTCACTAGAGTTAGAAAAAAAAGAAATCTTTTATGAAAAAATTTGCAAAATTTATGATAAAAATATTTAAATATTTTTGTCAGTCTCTAATTATATATTTATTTTTTTTAATAGGTCGAATTTTCGGCTTAAGTATTAGTAGAGGAATATTTGCTTTTTTGTTTTCTACAGTTGGACCTTTTTTTAAATCTCAAGAAATTATCAAAAATAATCTTGATGTTATTTTAAAGAAAGACTCATCTTTAAATAAAAATAAAATTATTAATGAGATGTGGAAAAATTACGGAAAAACTTTTATTGAATATATTTATTTAGATAACTTTAGAAAAGGAAACTCACATATTCGTATCACAGGAGAAGAAAATTTAAAACAAGTAACAAATAATGGTAATCAAGTTATTTTTGTCTCTGGGCATTTTGCAAATTTTGAATTGATGTCTATGGAAATAACAAAAAAAAAAATTCCACTAGCTACGATTTATCGACCATTAAATAATTTTTTTTTAAATCCATTTATGGAGTATTTACGAAAAAAATATGTTTGTCATAATCAAATTAAAAAAGGAATTAATGGGTTGAGAGAAACAATTGAATACATTAAGAAGAAAAACTGTATAGCTCTTATGATTGATCAAAGAGTTAGTGAAGGAGAAAAAATTATCTTTTTTGATAAGCCGGCTTTAACAACTACTTTACCGGCACAACTCTCGACCAAATTTGGTTTAGACATAATACCTGTATATATTGAGAGAGATGAAAATAATAATTTTCATATTGAGTTTCAAAAAAGTATAAGTCCTCACAATTTTGAAAATAGAATTGAATTAACCAAGAAATTAAATAAAGTTTTAGAAGAAATGATAATTAGAAATCCCTTTCAGTGGATTTGGACACATAATCGTTGGAAATAAAATTATTTTTTTTGAGTTTTAAATCGCTCATTTACTTCTATTGGTGAAAGGTAGGCTTCTTGTAGTTCTACGTTCCAATAATTCAAATTTTGTAATTTGATTTCTTTTCCTGATACTGCACACAAAACATAGTCCCCTTCCTCGACTATTTCATAATAGTTGTGCTTAAATATAAGTTTAGCTTTTTTTTTACTCATCTATAAATTATACAATATAAAATCTAACATGAATATTGGATTAATTGGTAGTGGAGGAAGAGAACATGCTTTGTGCAAAAACCTTTCTGAGTCAAAATATGTTGACAAAATAATCTGCTTCCCAGGAAATGCAGGCACATCATCTTTGGCTACAAATGTAAAAGTAGATATTTTAGATTTTAAAAAAATTCTAAAATTAATCAAATTCTATAAAATTAAATTAGTAATAGTTGGTCCTGAAGAACCTTTAGTTAATGGAATAGTTGATTTTTTAAAAAAAGAAAAAATTATGGTTTTTGGCCCAAATAAATCTGCGGCCAAATTAGAGGGATCGAAAGCATTTATGAAAATGATCTGTAAGCGAAATAAAATTCCAACTGCAAAGTTTAAAATTTGTAATAATAAAAATCAGGTAAAAAAATTTTTAACTGATTGTGATCTTCCCATAGTGGTCAAAGCTGACGGTTTAGCTGCAGGTAAAGGTGTTTCGATATGTAAAACTGAAAGAGAAGTTCTTAAAAATACTAATGAAATATTTAAAGGAAAGTTTAAATCATCTAAAATAGTTGTACTAGAGGAATATTTATTAGGAGAAGAAGCTAGTTATTTTGTAATTGTTGATAATAATACTTTCAAATTTTTTGGCTCTGCCCAGGATCACAAACGTGTATATGAGAACGATAAGGGTCCTAATACTGGTGGTATGGGTGCCTATTCGCCTGCTCCAATAATCACAAAAAAATTAGAAAAAAAAATAATTTCAAAAATAGTTGTTCCAACCTTAAAAGCTCTTAAAACTAAAAATAATCCCTATAATGGTTTTTTGTACGTAGGCTTAATGATTAAAAATAATGAGCCATACCTAATAGAGTATAACATCAGAATGGGAGATCCTGAGTGTCAAGTAATATTGCCAAGATTAAACACCGATATCTTTAAAATATTTAAATATGCTACTTTAAATAAATTAAAAAATATTAAAATTAATTGGAAAAAACAAAAATCAATGACCGTGGTATTATGTGCTAAAGGATATCCAGGTGTATACAAAAAAAATTTAAAAATACAAAATATAAATAAAATAAATTTATCAGATAGAGATTTTATTTTTCACGCAGGAACCAAGATAGTAAATAATATACTTAGATCTAATGGGGGCAGAGTTTTAAATGTATCATCTTTAGGAAATAATTTTAAATTTATAAGAAAAAAAATTATTTCAAATATTAAAAAATTGAAATTAAAAGGTAGTTTTTATAGAAAAGATATTGGATGGAAAGTAATTAATAAAGATGAGAATTATTAGTGGTGCTTTAAAAGGAAGGCCAATCAAATTTTTAAAAAATACAAATACAAGACCTCTTAAGAATAGTGTAAGAGAAAATATTTTCAATATTTTAAGCCACTCGAAAAAAGTTAAAGTTAATATTTCAAATTCGAATATTTTAGATTTGTACTCTGGGATTGGATCATTTGGGATTGAATGTGTTTCGAGAGGAGCAAAAAAAGTTACATTTATTGAGCAAGATTTATTGGCAACAAAATCATTAAAAGAAAATTTAATTAAATTATCAATAATTGATTCTTCAACAGTTTATTTTTGTAAAATTGAAGAAATTTTAAACAAAAATATTAATGATAAATTTGATATTATTTTTTTTGATCCCCCGTTCAAAGATTCGAGTTTTTTAGAAAACCTTAAAACTATAAAGAAAAAGAAATTGTTTAATACAAACCATATTTTAATTATTCATAGAGAGCACAAATCAAGAGATGAACTTAATGAATTGTTAGAGATTATTGAAATTAAAATCTATGGAAGATCAAAAATATTATTTGCAGTTTTTAAGTAAGAAATTTTTTTGTATAAACTTTAACTTGTTCAACAGCTGGTTGATTAAAAGGATCTAAATTCAATAACCGTCCTAGAATAATTGTTTCTATTATAAAATAAGAAAATAATTCTCCAAGTGACTCTTCGCTTATTGTATTAATTTTAAACTCTCTGAATGAAATATTCTTTTTTTTAAATGATAAAATTAAAGCTTTTTTTTGAGCATTTTTTATTTCACTTATTTTTTTCTTATTCAGAAAACTATTTATTCCAATATTTTTATTAATATTAATCTTATTTTTTGATTTTTTTTCGAAACTAAAAATATTAAAAATTTTATCTTTAGGTCCATCTAAATATAATTGTAATAAACTGTGGTGATCTTTTGGAGCATTAGATATGACTGGTAAAAAACCTATATTCTTTTTACCTAAACTTTCTGCCATTAACTGTTGGCACCAAAACAAAAACTTTTCTAGCTCTGGAAAATAATTCAAAAATATCAAATTATTGAATTTTTTTGATTTTATTAAAGTTGCCAGCTTTAAAGTGCTATTTTTTAGAAAAATTTTATTTTCATTTTTAAGACAATCTCGGATTTTTGATCTGAGTTTAAATATATTTATTCCCATAAAGTATGCTGGCACTATGCCAACTTCAGACAAAACTGAATACCTGCCGCCAATATAATTTTTATGTTCAATATAAAAAAGACCTAAATTTTTTGACATCAAATAAAGTGCATTATTTTTTTTTTCCGAAATTATAATAATATTTTTGGATTTTTTTTTAACTATATTTAATCCAAAAATATTCGATAATGTCTCAACTGTATTCCCCGACTTTGAAATTAAAATGAAAAGAACTTTAGATGTATTCTCTTTTTTTTTAAATTCAAATAACTTATTTTCATCTAGATTGTTAAAAAAATAAATTTTTTTTTTTATTTTTTTTTGAAAAAACTTATAAATAGCTTCAGCTCCTAGTATAGATCCGCCCATGCCCACTAGGGCAATAGTTCTAAAATTTTTAAATTTTCTCAGATCATTAATTTTAAAATTAAATTTAAATTTATCGTTTAAAACATTTTCAGTTTTTTTGAAATTTTTAATATCTGATTTTAAATTTAAGTAGATTTGATCAAATTTCTTAGAAAAAAATTTATATTTATTTTTTGAATTATTTTTAAGTAAAATACTGTCTTTAAAAAAATTGTTATTTAATGTCACTTACTTATTCTATTTAAAATTGACTCTTCTGTAGAAGATGTTTTATTTTTTGATTGATTATTTATTTCTGGTGCTTGTAAAATCTTTTGAATTTTTTGTTTCTCATCTTCTTTTTTTTCGATTTTTTTTCCAGGCTCAGGAATTTCTTCAAAATTTGGAGGTAAAACAAGTGGATTTCTTTTTTTAACTAAAAACTCATCAGTAGTTTTTACTTTTTCGTTTCTTAAAACTTTTCCAGCCTCACTCAAACCTCCGCACGAAACAAGGAAAAAGAAACCAATTAATAAAAGATAATTATTTTTCATATTCTAATTTTTAACAAAAAAACTTCTTACAACAAAAACTAATATTCCTATTGATATAAATATATCTGCCACATTAAAAGTAAACCAGTGAAAGTTGTCATAATGAAGATCTATGAAATCGGGTACTGCCTTATATACTAGTCTATCATAGAAATTTCCAAGTGCTCCACCGATAATTATAGCATAAATAAGTTTGTCTTTTTTTTCAGATATTATCAAAAAATATGTCAATGATAAAATGACTATACCAATAAGTGTTGAAATGAAATTATAAAATAGAATTGAGTTTGTGCTCAAGAAACCAAATCCGATACCTATGTTCCAAATTAGATCAATATTTATATAATCATTTATAAAAATAGTGTTATCACTATAAGTATTTAATATCTTTGATTTAGTAATTCTATCAAAAAAGAAAATGATGAACGCGAATATTAAAAAGAAAATATTTTCTTTTTTTAAAAAATCATTTTTTATTTTATTAAGATTAATTAATAAATTCATCTTATATTAAATTAGAACATCTAACACAGATTTTTTCTAAAATTTTCCAACATCTTGGGCATTTATTTCCTTGCGCTTTTTTTACTTCAATCTTTATTTTATCATTTTCTGATAAACTTATTTCTGCTTTAGATGTAATAAAATATTCTGCTAAATCTAAGTTTTTAAGTAATTCTAGTTTTGTTTTATTGGCGGTTAATTTTATTTGAGCCTCCAAACTTGAACCTATTTCTTTACTAGATCTCTTAGCTTCGATTGCTATATTTGCTTCTTGCTTAATCTTAAATAACTGTTCCCATTTTTCATTTAATTTATTATTTTCCCAATTATCTGGTATCTTTACAAATAAATGTTCGTGAATATTTTTTTCTTCTTTACTAATTAGACTGTAAATTTCATCCGTTGTAAAAACTAATATTGGCGCAAACCACTTAAGAAGGCTCTCCAAAATAATATTTAAAACTATTACGCAATTTTTTCTTTTTTTTGAATTTAAGTCATCACAATAAAGAACGTCTTTTCTTATATCGAAATAAAAAGATGAAAGATCTAATGTACAAAAATTCAATAACTCTTTATACATTTTGTGAAAATTATAGTTTTTTAAATTATCTTCTACTGACTTACTTAAATGGTAAATTTTATGTAGAATATATTTTTCTAATTCATCAAAATCTTTTAAATTTAGTTCTTTAAAATTTTGTTTTTCAAAATGATCTTTTAAATTTCCAAGCATAAATCTAAAAGTATTCCTAATTTTTCTGTATGACTCTGCATGTTGTGCTAAAATACCTTTATCAATTCTCAAATCTTCAGCATAATCAGAAGAAGCAACCCAAACTCTCAAGATATCAGCTCCGTAATTTTTCAAAATATCATCAGGTAAGATAACATTGCCCATTGATTTGGACATTTTCATTCCCTTGCCGTCTACTACGAAACCGTGTGATAGAATACTTTCAAATGGAGCTTTCCCTCTCGTGCCGCAAGACTCCAGTAAAGAAGAGTGAAACCATCCTCTATGTTGATCGGATCCTTCTAAATACATATCTGCTGGCCATTTTAAATCTTTTCTTTTTTCTAAAACAAAGCTATGAGTAGATCCGCTATCAAACCAAACTTCTACAATATCGTTTAGTTTTTCGTAATCGGTAGAATTATATTCGTTTCCTAAAAAAACTTTTGAGTCATCCGTAAACCAACAATCAGATCCTTGCTTTTCATAAATGGAGGCTATTCTATCAATTACCTTTTGATCTCTTAAAGGTTTTTTTGTTTTTTTATTTATAAAAATAGGTAATGGGACGCCCCAAACTCTTTGTCTCGAAACGCACCAATCTGGCCTTCCTTCTACCATAGATAATAGTCGATCTTTTCCTTTAGCTGGATAAAAGGTGGTCTCGTTAATTGCTTTAATAGCTTTATCTCTTAAATTTTTTTCTTTCATTGAAATAAACCATTGAGGAGTCGCTCTATATATTAAAGGTGCTTTTGATCTCCAAGAGTGAGGGTAACTGTGGTTAAGTTTATCATTTTTGAGTAATTTATTTTGTTCCTTAAGTTTTTCTATGACAATCGGATCTGCTTTAAAAATATGGGTATTAGTAAAAAAAGGTATTTCTTTTGTATATAGACCAGCGTTATCTACAGTGTAAAGTGAAGGTATATTGTTTTTTAAACATAAGTTGAAATCATCCGGTCCGTGACTAGGAGCACAATGAACAATACCAGTTCCTTGATCTAGATTTACAAATGAGGCCTCTAGCATTGGAACATCGTAATTAAAATCCATTTTGACAAATGGGTGACTACAAATAGTTCCTGTAAAATCAGAACCTTTAAAAGTTTTTATTTCTTTATAGTTTTTTATTTCACATTCTTTAGTAATTGAACTGATTAAGTTTTTTGCGACGACAATTTTTTTGTCTTTAAAACAGTCTAGGCTGTCAATTTCTAAAACTGAGTATTCTATGTTGCTATTAAATGCTAAAGCTTTATTAGCTGGTATTGTCCATGGTGTGGTCGTCCAAATGATTATGTTTGCGTCCTTCAAAAATTCTTTTTTTGTTTTCTTTACTTTAAAAGCTGCATAAATTGTGTTTGATGTATGATCCATATACTCTACCTCTGCATCTGCTAAAGCAGTTTTTTCAACTGTTGACCAAAGAACTGGTTTAAAACCTTGATACAAACTTCCATCTAAGAGAAATTTACCCAACTCTCTTACGATTTGAGCTTCGGCCTCAAAACTCATCGTCGAGTAATAATTTTCAAAATCACCTACTACCCCTAAGCGCTTAAATTCCTTTATGTGAACATCTATCCAACTTTTAGCAAATTCTCTACATTCCTTCCTAAAGGCTTCTATTGGAACCTCATCTTTGTTTTTTTTCTTTTTTTTGTATTGTTCTTCAATTTTCCATTCAATAGGCAACCCATGACAATCCCATCCAGGTACATAAACTGAGTCTTTTCCGTTCATTTGGTGAAAGCGAATAATTATATCTTTAAGAATTTTATTAAGAGCAGTTCCCATGTGTATATGACCATTCGCGTAGGGAGGGCCATCATGTAAAATAAACTTTTCTTTTCCTTTTGAATTTTTTCTCAATTTATCGAAAATATTATTTTTTTCCCACTTCTTTAAAATTTCAGGTTCTTTTGTGGGTAAACTTGCTTTCATTGAAAAAGCTGTTTTAGGTAATTGCAAAGTATCTTTCGACATTATTGTTTGGCTTCCTTAATATCAATTTTTATTTGTTTTTTTAAATATTCAAGATTCTTAAATTTTTTTTCCGATCTTAAAAATTTTTTAAAACTTACACTAATAACTTTATTATATAAATTTTTATTTATTCCAAATATATTTGTCTCTAATAATAAACTTTGTCCATTAAACGTTGGTCTATAACCTATATTCGCAACACCATTCTTATTAAAACTGTCTGTAAAAACTTTTACAGCATAAACTCCTAATTTAGGCACTACATAATCATTAAGGCTCATATTACATGTTGGAAAACCAATTATACGTCCTCTTTTTTTTCCTCGAATAACTTTTCCTTCAACGCACCAATTACGATTTAATAATTTATTTACTAATTCAATTTTACCAGCTCTTATTTTTTTTCTGATAAATGTTGAAGAAATGGTTTTGTTATTTTTTTTAATAGGATTCGTTATAATATTTTTATAGTTAAATTCTTTTTCGAATTTTTTCAATGTTTTAATATTTCCTCGGCGTCTAAAGCCAAATTTAAAATTTTTACTTACATATAAATATTTGCATTTTGTTTTTTTGAAAATAATTTTTTTAATAAATTCTTCAGCTGTTAACGATGAAAATTTTTTATTAAATTTTATGATTATTAAGAAATCTAACCGTAATTTTTTAAGTTGTATTTTCTTTTGTTTTAATGAATTTATTCTATGATCTTTTATTTTTTTGCTAAAAAACATAACTGGTACTGGTTCAAAGGTCATTACCCCAAAAGGTAATTTATATTTTCTAGCTTTTTGTTTTGCTTCCTTGATAACTTTTTGATGACCAAGATGCAATCCGTCAAAGTTACCAATTGCTATTACACCATTATTATGTGTTTTATTTAAATTTGCATTATTATAAATTTTCATTACCATTTTAACTCTCGCTGAAAAAAGTTTGCTTTTACTTTGTAATTTTCTAAAAGAATATCTAGCTCTGACGTATCATTAAACTCATCTCGATGGACTCCCTCTGAGATAAATATACAATCTATATTTAAATTGTTTGCTCCTCTAATATCTGTTCTTAGGTTATCACCTATTGCTAAAACTTTTTCATTTGAGTTAAAGCACATATTATAAATTTCTCTATGGGGCTTACCAAAGTATGCCACTTCTCCACCCAGTTCCTCGAAAATTTTTGCTACCGAACCTGCACAAAACTCTTCAACATTTCCTCTATGAACAGTCAAATCTGGATTTGTACAAACCATTTTTTTTGAAATATATTTTCTTAAAAAATTTTCATAATATTTTAAGTCATTTTCAAAATTATCAAACAGACCTGTACATAGTATAAAATCACATTTGTTAAGATCGACTTTGTTATCTTTTACTTTTTCAAAAACAGAGGTATCTCTAGGTGGTCCTAAATGGAAAAAATTCTTTCCAAATTGATTTTTATTTATTGCATGCATTGCTGCTTCACCTGATGTCATAACATTTGAAAGATACTTTCTTTTCATTTTCATTTTTATAAGAAAATTGATGACTTGAGAACTGGGTCTAGGGGCGTTGGATAAAAATACAATCTTTTTTGAATTATTTTTTAACTGCTCTATAACTTCTATTGCACTTGAATTAAGCTTAACACCGTTATGTATCACTCCCCATAAGTCTATAACAAAAGTGTCATACTTTTTGTACACATCTGATAAATGATTTAGTTCTTTCAATTTAGTAGTTCTTTCATCTTTATGCTTATAAAATATAGTATTTATCAGTCTTTTTAATGATTTTTTCCTCTTGAAATCTTGTTAAAACTTACCATATCAACACTACATTAAAATTTACAGGAGAAAATACATATGAAATTTAGACCTCTGCACGATCGCGTTCTTATTAAAGTGTTAGACAGTGAAGAAAAAACTGCTGGCGGAATTATTATACCTGATACAGCAAAAGAAAAGCCTCAAGAAGGTGAAGTTATGGCTGTTGGACCTGGTTCCAAAAACGAAGATGGTAAAATCGCCCCGATGGATGTAAAAATCGGAGATATTGTTTTGTTTGGAAAATGGTCTGGGACTGAAGTCAAAATTGACGGTAAAGAATATAGTATTATGAAAGAGTCTGACATAATGGGAATTTCAAAAAGTAAAAAATAACATTTAAGGGAGAAAAAAAATGGCAAAAATAATTAAATTTGACACTGAAGCTAGATCAAAAATGCTTACTGGTGTGAACACTTTGGCAAACGCTGTAAAAGTTACATTAGGACCAAAAGGTAGAAACGTTGTAATGGATAAATCTTATGGAGCTCCTAGGACTACAAAAGATGGTGTATCTGTTGCTAAAGAAATAGAGCTTGAAGATAAATTTGAGAATATGGGTGCTCAAATGGTTAAAGAAGTTGCAAGCAAAACTAATGATAATGCTGGTGACGGAACAACCACGGCAACAATTCTAACTCAAGCGATTGTTAATGAAGGATTAAAATATGTTACAGCTGGCATGAACCCTATGGATATTAAAAGAGGTATCGATAAAGCAGTTGAGCACGTGATAAATAAATTAAAAACATCTTCTAAAAAAGTTAAGGCAAATGAAGAAGTTGCTCAAGTAGGGACTATCTCAGCAAATGGTGAGAAATCAATTGGTGACATGATCTCAAAAGCAATGCAAAAAGTTGGTAATGAGGGTGTTATTACAGTTGAAGAAGCAAAGGGAGTTGAAACTGAACTAGATGTTGTTGAAGGTATGCAGTTTGATAGAGGTTATCTTTCTCCGTATTTTGTGACTAATACTGAAAAAATGACAACAGAGCTTGAAAACCCATTAGTCCTTTTAGTTGAAAAAAAATTAACTAATTTACAACCAATGGTTCCACTTTTAGAGTCAGTAGTGCAAGCTAACAGGCCATTAATGATAATTTCTGAAGATGTTGAAGGTGAAGCTTTAGCAACTTTGGTAGTAAATAAATTAAGAGGTGGTCTTAAAGTTGTAGCTGTGAAAGCACCTGGCTTTGGGGATAGAAGAAAATCCATGTTAGAAGATATCGCCATTCTAACTGGGGGACAAGTAATCTCGGAAGATCTTGGTATTAAATTAGAGAATGTTAAAATTGGAGACCTCGGTTCTTGTAAAAAAGTAAAAATCGACAAGGAAAACAGTACTATTGTAGCTGGAGAAGGTAAAAAATCTGACATTGAAGCAAGATGTAATCAAATTAGATCTGAGA
>MDSV01067272.1_pt1 | contig 15730 bp, 16 predicted proteins | sample 810851 | NCBI WGS metagenome assembly MDSV01 (sample SAMN05326640, study PRJNA326480) | marine metagenome | isolation source: seawater | place: Atlantic Ocean: North East | collected 2012
AATGGGGATTACATTCCCATGCCGCCCATGCCGCCCATGCCGCCCATGCCGCCCATTCCTGGAGGCATTCCACCAGCACCACCAGCGTCTTTTTCTTCAGGTTTATCAGCTACCATAGCTTCTGTAGTTACAAGTAATCCTGAAATTGAAGCAGCATCTTGTAATGCTGTTCTAACAACTTTAACAGGGTCTATGATGCCCTTTTCAAACATGTCTACATACTCATCATTTTGAGCGTCATATCCTTGAGAAGGTTTTTGCTTTTCTAATAGTTTTCCAACTACAACAGATCCATCTACACCTGCATTTTTAGTTATTTGTCTTATAGGGGTTTCTAAAGCTTTTCTAACTAAATCTACGCCCGCTTTTTGGTCATCTCCTTTAACTTTTACTTTATCAAGATCTTGAGCAGCATAAAGAAGTGCACAACCTCCACCAACAACAATTCCTTCTTCAACCGCTGCTCTGGTAGCGTTCAGTGCGTCTTCAACTCTATCTTTTTTTTCTTTAACTTCTACTTCTGTAGCACCTCCAACTTTTATTACAGCAACTCCTCCAGCTAGTTTTGCTAATCTTTCTTGAAGTTTTTCTTTGTCATAATCAGATGTAGTTTCATCAGCTTGTTTTCTAATTTGATCACATCTTGCTTCAATATCTGTTTTTTTGCCCGCTCCACTTATGATAGTGCTATTTTCTTTATCTACTTTTGCTCTTTTGCAAGTACCAAGATCAGTAAGTTTCACATTTTCTAATTTTATACCTAAATCTTCAGATATAACCTGGCCTCCAGTCAAGATGGCTATATCTTCAAGCATTGATTTTCTTCTATCTCCAAACCCTGGTGCTTTTACAGCTACAACTTTTAATCCACCTCTAAGTTTGTTGACAACCAATGTAGCAAGAGCTTCACCCTCTACATCTTCTGAGATTATCATTAAAGGTCTTCCTGCTTGTACAACCGCTTCTAACAGTGGAACCATTGGTTGCAAGTTAGTTAGTTTTTTTTCATGTAATAAAATATATGGATTTTCAAGATCGGTAACCATTTTATTTCCGTCTGTTATAAAGTATGGAGAAAGATAACCTCTATCAAATTGCATACCTTCAACAACATCAAGCTCTGTATCCATTGATTTAGCTTCTTCTACAGTAATTACTCCTTCGTTACCGACTTTTTGCATAGCTTTAGAAATCATTGAGCCAATTTCTTTTTCGCCATTAGCTGAAATAGTTCCTACTTGTGCAATTTCATCACTAGCTTTAACTTTTTTAGCAGAGCTAATTAGTTTTTCTTTAACATGCAATACAGCTGCTTCAATTCCCCTTTTAACATCCATAGGATTCATTCCTGCTGTAACGTATTTGCATCCTTCTTTAACTATAGCTTGGGCTAAAATAGTTGCTGTTGTAGTTCCATCACCAGCTTCATCATTTGTTTTGTTTGCTACCTCTTTAACCATTTGAGCACCCATATTTTCAAATTTATCTTCAAGATCAATTTCTTTTGCAACTGATACTCCATCCTTAGTTGTTCTTGGGGCTCCATAAGATTTATCAATTACAACGTTACGTCCTTTTGGCCCAAGAGTAACCTTGACTGTATTTGCAAGAATATCTACGCCTCTTATCATAGCTGATCTTGCTTCTGAGTCGAATTTTATAATTTTTGCCATTTTTTTCTCCTTTAATTAAATTATTTACTTGAAATTCCCATAATGTCAGATTCCTTCATTATACTAAATTCTTTGCCATCGATTTTTACTTCAGTACCTGACCACTTGCCAAAAAGAACTTTATCTCCAACTTTTACATCCATTGGAATTATTTTTCCATCTTCTGTTTTTGCTCCTCCACCGACAGCAACAACTTTACCTTCTTGAGGTTTTTCTTGAGCCGTATCTGGAATAATTATACCACCAGCAGTTTTTTCGCTGCTATCCAAAACTTCTATTAAAACTCTATCGTGTAACGGTTTAAATTTCATAAATTCTCCTATTAATATGCGAGTCATATAGCCACCTCTTTCTATTATTTCAAGACAATCATTAAAAAATAAGTACTTTAAAAAACGAGAGAAATTGTAACTTTTTTAAGCTATACCTCATTTGATGACTAAAAATTTAGATATTGATGGGTTTAAGTCTATTATTGATAATTATGACTTATTTTTTGTAGATCTTTGGGGTGTGGTTCATAATGGCATAAAACTACATCAAAATGCTATTAAAACTTTAGTAAAAATTTCAGAAGCAAAAAAAAATTATATATTACTTACAAATGCTCCTAGACCAAATTCGACAGTTAAAATTTTTTTAGAAAAAATGGGAATGGATAAAAATATTTATGATAAAGTTTATACTTCAGGACAGGCTGCTTTAATATATTTAAGAAAAAATTATTTAGAAAAAAAATTTTATCATATTGGGCCTCCAAGAGATTTTGATTTATTTAATGAATTTAAAGATAAGAAAAAAGAAAATATTAATCATAGTGATTATTTTTTATGCACAGGTTTATTTGATAATCATGATCAAGATTTATATTATTATAAAAATTTATTAAATAGTTTTACTTCAAAGAAGATGATTTGCACGAATCCAGATTTAATTGTAGATAGAGGAAATAAAAGAGAATATTGCGCTGGTTCAGTAGCAATGATTTTTGAAAAATTAGGAGGAGAGGTGGTTTATTTTGGTAAGCCATATCCAGAAATTTATAAACAAGCAATTGAAAATAAAAATAAAAAAATATTATGTATTGGTGATAATTTAAATACAGATATAAAAGGAGCAAACCTTCTAAATTATGATTCTTTAATTGTTACAAGTGGAATTCATAAACAAGAAATAATAAAACAAGGAATAGAAAAAATATCTAAAAAATATGAAGTACTAGCAAATTTTTCACAAAAAGAATTAAAGTGGTAAGAAAAATAAAATATTATTCAGATTTTAATATATCGTCTAAAGAAAGACAATCAATTTTATTAATTGGCAATTTTGATGGACTTCACTTAGGTCATCAAAAATTATTTAATTTAGCAAAAAAATATAAAAAAAAATATAAATTGAAAATTGGAGTTATTACTTTTGAACCAATGCCTAAAATGTATTTTAATAAAACACTAAAAAATTTTAGAATTTCTAATTTAAAACAAAAAAAAAAATTTTTTAAAAAATTTAAAAGTTGATTTCGTTATCACTAAAAAATTTGATAATAGATTTTCAAAAGTTAAATATCAAAATTTTATTAAAAATATTTTACATAAAAAACTTAATGCAAAATATATTTTTGTCAGCAATAATTTTAGATTTGGTAATAAAAGAGAAGGTGATGTTAAAAAATTAATTGAAAATGAAAAAAATTTTCAATTTCAGATAATAAAACCTAAACCATTAAAATTAAGTAAAAAAATAATTTCTTCTACATTAATTAGGAATCTTTTAATTAAGGGAAATTTAGATAAGGCAAATAAATTACTGAATAGAAGATGGTCAATTGAAGGTAAAGTTGAGAAAGGCCGTCAACAAGGAAAAAAAATTGGATTTCCAACGTGCAACATAAATATTAAAGATTATTTAATAGCAATGCCAGGAGTTTATGCAGTTAGAGTATATTTAAAAGATAAAAGATTTTCTTTGAAAGGTATAGCTAATCTTGGCTATAGGCCCACTTTTAAGCAAAAAAAAATTTTATTAGAGGTTCATATTTTTAATTTTTCTGGAAATCTTTATAATAAGCATTTAACAGTTGAATTCATAAAATTTATTAGAAAAGAAAAAAAATTTAAAAATGTTGATCAACTTAAAAAACAAATTATTTTTGATTTAAAAATTGCAAAACAAACTTAAAAAATGAGTAAAGAGAATATTAATCTTCCAAAAACTGCTTTTTCAATGAAGGCCAATCTACAAAATAAGGAGCCAGAAATATTAAAATATTGGGAAGATATTAGCCTTTATAAACAACTAAGATTATCTAGCAAAGGAAAAGAAAAATTTATCCTTCATGATGGCCCTCCATATGCTAATGGAAATATTCATATGGGAACAGCTTTAAATAAAATTTTAAAAGATATTATAGTTAAGTTTCACCAAATGAATGGAAAAGATTCTGTCTATGTACCCGGATGGGATTGTCATGGATTGCCAATTGAATGGAAAATTGAAGAACAATATAAAAAAAATAAAAAAAATAAAAATGAAGTTCCAATTATTGAATTTAGACAAGAATGTAGATCGTTTGCAGAAAAGTGGATAGAAGTTCATAAAAAACAATTTAAAAGATTGGGAGTAGTTGGAGATTGGGAAAATTATTATTCAACAATGAGCTTTGATGCTGAAGCACAAATTGTTAGAGAATTAGGAAAGTTCTTAAAAGAAGGAAGTTTGTACAGGGGATTTAAACCAGTGTTGTGGTCAACTGTTGAAAAAACAGCTCTTGCAGATGCAGAAGTAGAATACTTAGATCATAAATCTGACACCATATACACTGCTTTCACTGTAAAAAAAACTGATATTAAAGAGATTGAAGGTTGTGATATAATTATCTGGACAACAACACCTTGGACAATACCAGCAAATAAGGCTTTAGCATATAATGAAAGTTTAGATTATTCTTTAGTTGAAATAAAAGACCAAGGTAACTTTCTCAATAAAAAAATATTAATTGCAGATGCTTTAATAAGCTCAGTACTTAAGGATTGCGAAATAAAAAATTATAAATTATTAAATAAATTTGAAGGAAATAAATTAAAAAATACAATTTGTAGTCATCCATTTTTAAATCTAGGTTATGATTATGAAATTCCAATGTTGCCAGCAAGATTTGTAACAACTGAGCAAGGAACTGGAATTGTTCATTGTGCCCCAAGTCATGGTCCAGATGATTTTAATCTTTGTTTGAATCATGGTATCAAAGCAATAGAAACTGTTGATGGAGATGGAAAATATACTAAAAATGTTCCATTGTTTGAAGGAACTCATATTTTTAAATCTAATTCAATTATTATTGAGAAATTAAATCAACAAAAAAAATTATTGTCAAATGGTACATTAGTACATTCTTACCCTCATTCGTGGAGATCAAAAGCTCCTTTAGTTCATCGTGCAACTCCACAATGGTTTATTTCAATGGAGAGTCATGGACTTAGAAAAACTGCTTTAAAAGCAATTAACGATACAATTTTTTATCCAAGCAAGGGAAGAGAAAGAATTAAAGCTATGATTGAAACTAGACCAGACTGGTGCGTGTCAAGACAAAGAGTTTGGGGTGTTCCTTTACCAATTTTTATTCATAAAAAAACTAAAGAAATACTAATTGATAATAATATTGTGGAAAATATAGCAAAAATTTTTGAGAGAGAAGGTTCTGATTGTTGGTTTTCTGGCGATGCACAAAGATTTCTTGGAAACGCTTATAAAGCAGAAGATTATGAAAAATTGAGTGATATTGTTGAAGTTTGGTTTGATAGTGGGTCAACCCATGCATTTGTTTTAGAGAAAAGAAAAGACCTTAAATGGCCAGCATCAATGTATTTAGAGGGCTCAGATCAACATAGAGGATGGTTTCATTCTTCATTATTGGAATCTTGTGGAACAAGAGGAAGAGCACCTTATGACTCAATACTATCTCATGGATTTGTGGTTGATGGAAAAGGTCACAAAATGTCAAAATCTTCAGGCAATGTTATGGCTCCAGAAGATATTTTGAAAAAATATGGGGCAGATATTTTAAGAGTATGGGTTGCTTCATCTAACTATGCAGAAGATTTAAGAATTGATTATTCTATATTGGAACAACATGCTGAGTCATACAGAAAAATTAGAAATACATTTAGATATTTACTTGGTAATTTAAATGATCAATTTAAACATATTGATCTAGAAAAAATTAATTTAAATGAATTGCCAGAATTGGAGCAATATATGTTGCACAAGGTTTTTCATTTAAATGAAAATTTTAAAAATTATTTTAGCTCTTATGATTTTCATAATTTATATAAAGAATTATTAAATTTTTGTACAGTTGATTTATCAGCGTTTTATTTTGATATTCGCAAAGATACTTTGTATTGTGATTCTATTAATTCTGAAAAAAGAAAAAAATGTATTCTCGTACTAAATATAATTCTTGAGTTATTAATAAAGTGGTTTGCACCTATATTGTCATTCACAACAGAAGAGATTTTTAAATTAATAAATAAAGACAAAAAAAGTATTCATTTAGAAAAATTTATTGATATTCCAAAAAAATTTTATAATAAAGAATTAAATGCAAAATGGATAGAATTGAAAAAAATTAGAGATATTTGCAACATAAGTATTGAGGCTAAAAGAGCAAGCAAAGAAATAGGATCGAGTTTAGAAGCTAATATAAAAATAAGTTTAAGTGAAAAAAAAATCGAAACTGCCAAAGGAATTGATTTTTCAGAGCTATGTATAACATCTTCTGCAAAAATTGAAAAAAGTAAAACTGAAGAAATTATTGTTGAGACTTTTAAAGCTGAAGGAAAAAAATGTCCAATATGCTGGAAAATAAATAAAAATGAATGTGAAAGACATCCGTCTTAATTTACAATTTTAATGGAATCAATTAATATAAAAAAAATATTAATAAATAGTTTTATAGTTATAATAATTTTTTTATTAGATAGATTGTCAAAAATTTATATTTTAAATTTAATTGATGCAGATAAATTTACTGATATTTATATAAATCAATATTTAAATTTAACATTAATTTGGAATACCGGCATAGGTTTTGGACTTTTTTCTTTAGAATCAAATTTTTATTACAATTCAATGACAGCTATAATTGTTCTAATAAATATAATAATCGTGATTATGATAATTAAGTATAAAAATTATAAATCTTATTTATTGTTGATGGTTTTAGGTGGTTCATTGGGAAATTTATTTGATCGACTTTATTATAGCGCCGTTCCTGATTTTATAGATCTACACTATAATAATTTTCACTGGTTTATTTTTAATGTTGCAGATATATTCATATCATTAGGAATTTTATGCCTTATTTTTGTTGAATTATTTTTAAATAATAAAAGAATATCTAATTAATGAATAAAATAAAATTTATTGCGATAATAGTAAGTTTTTTATTACTTTTGAGTTCGTGTCAAAAATTAGCAGAAGGTGTTACGGGATCTAAGAGATCAAAAAGTAGCGATGAGTTTTTTGTACAAAAAAAGAGCCCATTAGTACTTCCTCCAGATTTTAATGAAATGCCTTTACCAGATACAAAAAAAAAGAAAAAAAATAGTGTATCTATAGAGGAACTATTTGTAGGAAAAAAAGATGGGAATGATACCAAAATTATTGAAACTCAAACTAATAGCCCAGTAGAAAAATTAATTCTTGAAAAAATTAATGCTAACTAAAAATATTTCTTTTAAAAACTTTTCTAAAAAAACAAAAATTATTAAATTAAAGAAAATATTAAAAAGTTTATTAAAAGAAAATTTAGATTGTGTTGAGTCATTAAAAAATAATTATGAATATAGTTATTCTAAAAATCAAATTAAAAAATATAAAAAATTTCCAGATGTAAGAATTATAGGTATTGGAGGATCAATTTTAGGAGCTGAAGCTATTTATGGTTTTTTAAAAAATAAAATTAAAAAAAATTTTTTATTTATTAATAATCTTAAATCAAAAAATAATTATCCAGAAAATAAAAAAAAATTTTTAAATTTAATAATTTCAAAGTCTGGTAATACTCTTGAAACTATATCTAATGTTAATATCTTAGTTAAAAAAAAGGATAAAAATATATTTATTTTAGAGAATAATAATAATTACTTAAATAATTTGGCAAAAAAACTTAAGTCTGACGTTATAGAGCATAATAATTTTATAGGAGGAAGGTATTCAGTTTTATCTGAAGTTGGTATGTTGCCTGCAGAATTGATGGGTTTAAATGAAAATAAATTTAAAAATTTTAATAATCTAATTAAAAATAAAAACTTTGTTAATAATTTATTAAATAATGTGAATAACACTGTTAGTTTGGTTAAAAAAGGTAATTTAAATTCTATCATATTAAATTATGATGAAGGATCAGAAAATTTTTTTAAATGGTATCAACAATTATTAGCAGAAAGTTTAGGAAAAAAAGCAAAAGGTATTTTACCAGTTATCTCTAGTATGCCAAAAGACAATCATAGTTTGATGCAACTTTATTTAGATGGTCCAAAAAAATCTTTTTTCACTTTTTTTTATGTTTTTAATAATAGTCAAGTAAAAATTAAAAACCAAAATATAATTTCGAATTATAATTATTTAAAAAATAAAAATATTGACCAGATTATTTTTGCACAAAAAAGAGCTACAGAAAAAGTATTTATTAAAAAAAAAATACCTTTTAGAAGTTTTGAAATAAATGAAAGATCAGAAAAATCTATTGGTGAATTATTCTGTTTTTTTATCTTAGAAACTATCTTGATCGGTAGAGTATTAAATTTAAATCCTTTTGATCAACCATCTGTTGAATTAATTAAAAATGAAACAAAAAAATTTTTATTATAAATAATTTCCAAAGATTATTTTAGATATACCATAAGATCTTTCTACTAAAATTTTAAAATTTTTTGGATAAATTTCTTTTTCTTTTTTGTGTCTATGAATTATAAATATACCTTTATGGTTTAAAATTTTTAAATTATTTAAATCACTAATTAAATTAAATATTTTTTTTTTCTTTATATGGAGGATCCATAAAAATTATATCAAAATTTTTTTTTAAATTAGCGAGGTTTTTATGAATAAATATATCTTCTGACAATATATTGGTTTTTTTTTCATAACCTAATTTTAAAATGTTTTTATTTAAAACATTCAATACATTTGGATAATTTTCCACAAAAGTTACTTCTTTAGCATCTCTTGAAAGGCACTCTAATCCAAAAGAACCAACTCCTGAAAATAAATCTAATATATTTGATTCTTTAACTTTAATATTTATTAAATTTGAGTGATCAATAATATTAAAAATTGACTCTTTTACTAAATCTTTTAAAGGTCTCGTAAATTTATCGTTAGGAAATAAAATTTTTTTTCCTTTATTTTTTCCTGAAATTATTCTCATTTATCAATTACTTTAAAACCTATATCTTTTCTATAAAAACCATTTTTCCAATTAATTTTTTTAATTAATTTAAATATTTTGTTTCTACTTTTTTTGAAATTATTTGAAAGACTAACAAAATTTAAAACTCTTCCACCATTAGAATATATTTTGTTTTCTTTTTTTTTGGTACCAGCATGATATATATAATCATTATTTTTAGTTTTTATTTTATTTAAATTTTTAATTAAGATATTATTAATATATTTATCAGGATAGCCTTTTGAACATAAAACAATACATAGACTTTTTTTATCACACCATTTAATATCTATTTTAGATAATTTTTCATCACAACATGAGTTAATAATTTCAAACAAATCTGTTTTTAATTTTGGCAAAATTGTTTGGCATTCAGGGTCACCCATCCTTACATTGTATTCAATTAAATATGGTTCATTTTTAACAATCATTAAACCTGCATATAAAAATCCTTTATAAACACACTTAATATCTTTAAGACCATTTAAAGTTGGATAAATAATTTTTTTTAATATTTTATTTTCTAATTTTTTATCAATTAATCTTGAAGGTGAATAGCAACCCATTCCTCCAGTATTTTTTCCTTTATCACCCTCTAAAACTCTTTTATGATCTTGAGCTGTTCCAAAGCTTTTAATAGATTTTCCATCACTCAAAATAAAATAACTCATTTCTTCACCTTTTAAAAATTCTTCAATTAAGATGTTCTTAGCTTTTCCAAATTTTCCTTCAAAAACTTCTTTTATTGCAATTTTAGCTTCTTCTTTGAAGTTGCAAATATAAACACCTTTGCCCGCTGCAAGCCCATCTGCTTTTATAACTACAGGGAATTTTGTTTTTTGAATAAATGAATTAGCTAATTTAGCATTTTTAAAAACACCAAAAGCCGCTGTTGGAATATTGTATTTTTTACATAAATTTTTTGTAAAAATTTTTGATCCTTCAAGTTGTGATGCTTTTTTATTAGGTCCAAAGACTTTTATTTTATTTTTTTGGAAAAAATCTACTACACCATCTACCAAAGGTTGTTCTGGACCTACAATAACGAGATCAACTTTATTTGACTCAAAAAAAATTTTTAATTTTTTAAAATCATTTAATTTAATATTAATATTTTTGGCAATATTTGATGTTCCAGCATTTCCTGGAAAACAAAAAATTTTTTTAACTTTTGTTGATTTTTTTAAAGCAGAGCAAATAGCATGCTCCCTTCCACCGCTTCCCATAATACCAATTATCATATATAATTAATATATATCTTAAATATGAAAAATAAATTAGCCAAAATAAAATTTTTAGACAATAACTTTCAAGTGATAGAACAAGGAGATCATGTTATCTGTGCCATATCAGGAAAAAAAATTTATCTTGATAAATTAACTTATTAGAATACAGAAACACAAGAGGCTTATTATTCTTATTTAGAGGCCTTTCAAAAAAGAGAACAAAATATTAACAATAAGTAGTTTATTTCCACCTATTGTGTGACCAAATCCATTGGCTTGGATTTTTTAATATCATTTTTTCAAGCCAAAAATTTAAATCTTGGGTAATTTCTTCAGCAGAAGTTTTTTTATTATATTCTATTGGTTTATTTATTGTTATTTTAAAATAAATATTATCTCTTCTTTCAATATAAATAGGTACTATTTTACAAGCAAATTTTTTAACTAATTGTGCAGGAATAGTTGTTGTGAGTGCACTTTGATTAAAAAAATTTGATTTAATACCTTCGCTTACTCTTTGATCAATCATAAGAGCAATTGAATATTTTTGTTTAAATAATTGAAGCAATTCTCTAGTGCCGCTTTTACCTTTTTTAATTTGTTTTTTGCAAATATATTTCTTTCTTATTTTTTCCATTATTCCGTTAAGAAAAATATTATTTAGAGGTCTATAAATTGCTGCTAGGTTTATACCTGATTTTTCAATATGCATAGCCATAAGCTCAAAGTTGCTAAAATGACCGGAAACAAAAATTGCAGGTTCTTTAGATTCTTTTATATCATTTAAGATTTCTTGACCTTCTATAGTTATAAATTTTTTATTCTTATTATTTCTAAAATCTTTTATATATAAATATTCAGCTAAAATTCTTCCATAATTTTCCCACATTTTTGAAACAATTAATTGAAGATTTTTTTCATTAAGATTAGGAAGTGCTTTTTTTATATTATTTAATATATTTTTTTTTGATCTAAATAAAGGGCCAAAAATTCCTATTACTATAGAGCCTAATTTTGATGCAAATTTATAGCCCAATAATTTAAAAAAAATTAGTAGAGTAAAAACAAATATAAATTCAAAAAAATATTTGATTTTTTTCATAGTTTTTTTTTTAAAAAATCAATTATTTCTTTTTCATTCACAATTTGTAATTTGATTTCTAAATAATTAATATTTTTTTTATTTTTTTTATGTAATCGCATAAAGTCTTTTTCAGTAGTAATTATTTCAGCATTTAACTCTTTAGCGCTTTTTTCAATATTAATTATATCCTTTTCAGAATAAGTATAATGATCTGGAAAGCTTAATATTTTTATAACATTAAATCCATTATTTTTTAAAGTTTTTATAAATGATTTAGGGTTTCCTATTCCTGAAAAAGCCAAATAATTTTTACTTTTATCAAGCTTATCTAAATTTGTAGGAGTATATTTGCTTTCAAAAATTTTTATATTTGAATCTATTTTATAAATATCATTTTTTATTTTAGATACATCTTCTCCATTCCCATTTAAGAAAATACCATCATAATTTTTTATATTTTTTAAATTTTCCCTTAAAGGTCCTGCTGGTAACAATAAGCCATTTCCAATCCAGTTATTAACGTTAAAACATATAAATGAAAAATCATAGTTTAAATTTTTATCCTGGAGTCCATCATCAAAAATTGCAATTTCTATATTTTCATTTAAAGCTCTCTTAAGACATTCTATTCTGTTTTTTTCACAAAATAAATTTCCTTTTTTAGACAATAGTATTTGCTCATCAATTTGATCATTATATTTTTTTTTTATAAATCCAGTTTTAAAATTTAAATTTTTTAGTATTTCGTTTATTTCGATTGATATTGGAGTTTTTCCAGTTCCACCTACATATATATTTCCTATACAAATTGTTTTAATATTTTTAATTTTTATTGCTTTCTTTTTATTCAATAAATTTATTAAAAATAATAAATATGAGAAAGGCAATAATAAATAAGCAATTATATTTGGTTTTGTTAAGTCCCAAAATTTTGGTTTTTTAAATTTCATTAATTTATAAAAAATGATTAATTTCTGATAATGTATTATTTAATATTTTTGAACCTATTTTTTTTAATTTAACTATTTTTTTTGATAAATTTACATTTTGATCTAAAGATTTACTAACTAAATTAGTTAATTGATTAATATTATAAAATTTAGAAGAAATATTATTATTATTTAATAATTTATAAACTTCAGTAAAATTTTGAATATTTGGCCCATGAAGAATTTTACATCCGAATCTTGCTGCTTCTAAAGGGTTTTGTCCACCACGATTTATAATAGATCCTCCTAAAAAAACAGTTTTACATATTTTAAAAAAAGATTTTGTTTCACCATAAGTATCTACTAAATAAATTTCTGTATCTTTTTTAATAAAATTGTAGGAACTATGATTTTGAATTTTAAGATTCATATCTGAAATTTCATTATAAATTACATTACACCTTTGAACGTGTCTTGGGATAATTATAGTTAGTAAATTTTTATACTTTTTTTTTAGCTCTTTATGCACTAAAGCACAAATCTTTTCCTCATTATTATGTGTACTTGCAGCACACCATATTTTCTTTGATTTCAAAATTTTTTTTAATTTATTATTAGTTTTTTCAAATTGTTTATTTTTATTTTCAGAAAATTTTAAATTTCCAATTAGTTTAATTTTTTTTGCACCTAATAATTTTAGATATTTCTTTGTTTCATAATTTTGTGGAAGGCATATATCAAAATTATCAAATAATATTTTTGAAACTGATGGAATAAATTTCCATTTGTTATAAGTTTTTTTTGTAATTCTTGCATTTAAAAGAATTAGTGGAATAGATTTTTGTTTTATATTTTTAATCATATTGGGCCATATTTCTGACTCTATAAATAATGCCATAGATGGTTTCCAGTAATTTAAAAATTTTTTTGTGAAATAATTTGAGTCTATAGGAAAAAATTGATGAATAGTTTTTTTAAATTTAAATTTTGTTAAAATTTTTGAAGAGCTTAAGGTAGAAGAAGTAACTAAAATTTTATTTATTGATTTATTTTTTTCTAATTCTTCTATTAAAGGAATAATACTTAAAATTTCTCCTACACTTGATCCATGAAACCATATCAATTTTCCATTTCCTCTTTTTTTTGAAAAGAAGGAAAATTTTTCTTTAAATCTGGATTTGTGTTCTTTATTTTTGATTAATCTTATTAAAATTATTATTGGTGAAATAAAAATTATTAAATTAATTAATATATTATATACAAAAAACATTAATCTTTTTTAATTTGTTTTTCATAAAATATTTTATAAATATTTGAGTTTTTAACTAATTCTTCATGTATACCTTCATCGACAACTATTCCATCATCTATAACGTATATTTTGTCAGATTTAAGTATTGTTGATAATCTATGAGCAATTACCAAGGTTGTTCTATCTTTAGTTAGAGATCCAATTGCTTCTTGAATTTTATTTTCAGTTTCAGCATCAAGTGAAGATGTAGCTTCATCCAATAGAACAATTTGGCTTTTTTTTATCATTGCTCTAGCAATTGATAGTCTTTGTTTTTCACCACCGGAAAGTCGAACTCCATTTTCACCAATAATAGTATCGTATTTATTGGGTAATTTATTTATAAATTCATCAGCAAAGGATAGTTTTGCTGCTTCAATAATTTCATCATCGTTAGTATCTGGTTTGGCATATGAAATATTTTTTTTAATTGTGTCATCAAATAAAGTTGTATCTTGACTTACTAAAGATATATTTTTTCTTAAAGATGATATTTTTGATTTATAAATTGATTGATTGTCAATTAAAATATCACCATCAATACAATCATAAAATCTTGGAATTAAATTTAAAATAGTAGATTTACCAGCACCACTATGACCAACTAAAGCAGTCATCTTTCCTCCTTGAATTTTTAAATCAATAGATTTTAAAATGTTATTTTCTGTATCTTTATTATAAATAAAACTTACTTTTTTAAATTCAATTGTGCCTTTACTTAATTCGAGCATCTTATCATCTTTATTTTCAACAATATTATTTTTGATATCTATCACTGGAAGTATTCTTTTTGCTGCTGCTGTTCCTTGGTTTATAGCTAAATTTAGCAAAGAAAGAGATCTAACTGGCTGATATGCTAGCATCATTGCAGCAAGAAAAGAAAAAAAATTGTTAATATCTATTTCATTTTTTAAAATTAATTTTCCAGAATAAAATATTAAAATTGCAATCATAATACCTGTAAGAGTTTCCATAATAGGAGTGGCTCTAACAAAAACTATTTCAATTTTTTTTGCTTTTTCTTTTAATTCATTAATATATTTTTCTGCTCTAGAATTTTCATATTTTTCTCTTTGAAAGATTTTAATTAATTTATGATTTTTAAAAATTTCAATTAAATAAGAAGTTAATAGTCCTGATTTTTCTGTTGCTTCAGTTGTAACTTTCCCAACTCTTTTACCAAGTTTTCTTGCCATAGTTGATGCCAAAGGTATCATTATAATTGCAATTAATGATAATTTCCAATTTTGATAAAACATCACACATAATAAACCAATTAGGGTTAATCCATCTTTAAATAAATTTAGCAATGCATTAGTTAATAAATTAGTTATCATGTTCACATCAAATGTTAAATTAGATATATATTTTCCAGTATGTTTATTCTCAATAAATTGAGTATCTGATTTTATGAAAGATTTAAGCATATCTTCTTGAAGAATTTTTTTTATCTCTTGACCAACACCAATCATAGTGGTTTTTGCTAAATACAAAGAAATTCCTTTTGTTGAAAAAGCTATTACTATCAAAATTGGAATTATTATTATTAAGCTTTGATCTTTTTCAATAAATATTTTTTTAATTGCAGGATCCAGTAGCCAAGCAATAGATGATGTACTACCAGCAACTAATATCGAAAAGATTCCAGCAATTAAAATTTTAGATAAAAATTTTTTTGTATAATCTTTGTAAAGACGAGTTAAAATATATTTATTATTCATTATTAAAAAAATTTTCCTATTAAAATATTAATACAAATTAACAATCCAATAAAATTATTACTTTTAAAAATTTTTAAGCAATTATGTGGATTTTTAGTATTTAAAGGTTTTATCTGGTAAAAAAATAAATGATAAAATGGGATTACTAAAGTAAAATAAAATGTACTTTTAAAATTCATAGAAATACCAATTAAAATAATTGAAATAAAAAATATTGAATAACATATTAATAAAAATTTTTTAGGGTTATTTTTAAATTTTATAGAGGTTGATTTAACTCCTATGATTTCATCATCTTTAATGTCTTGATATCCATATATAGTGTCGTATCCAAGTGTCCAAAATATGGCTCC
>MDSV01036934.1_pt1 | contig 15729 bp, 8 predicted proteins | sample 810851 | NCBI WGS metagenome assembly MDSV01 (sample SAMN05326640, study PRJNA326480) | marine metagenome | isolation source: seawater | place: Atlantic Ocean: North East | collected 2012
CTCACCAAGCACTTGACGCGTTCATGTGTCATGAAGGTGTTGTTTGCAGCGATGTTTCTTGTGCCCACGGCTTTCGATTGCCTGGCTGAAGAAACCTTCCCTCCCACTGAAATGGCTGTTTCCGCCGCGCAAGTTTGTGTTGGAAATGACGTGACCGTCACCATTTTGAATCCGGACACCTTGGGTGCCAACACGCTTCAGTCCGTGCCCTGGCAGATCAGCCACAACGGCTCCCTCCTGTCCAGTTCGGAATTGTCCAACTATCTCTTGCTCGACGTGACGACGGGATCGGCTCTGGAGGATTGGTCGTTGTCCACTTCGTTGACGTTTGAAGTTCTTCAAGCAGGCTGCTACGACGTCTCGTTGGAAAATGGCTTCATGGAAGTGGCCACGAACAACCCCGACCTCCCTCCCGTTCTTGCCCAAATCGTGACCCCGACCGAATTTACAGTGTCCGGAGTGCCAAACGCGCCTGTTGCAAGCGACCTGATTTCGGTCTTGTGTGCAGGTGATTTGTTCAGCGCCTCCATGTCGACGAGCTCCGCAGGACCAGCGACCACCACATTGTCGTACACCTTGATCGATCCTACGGGTGCAACGTTGACCAACGCCACCACCATGGAGTCTGGCCTCGGATGCAACGGCCCTTCCTTGGACTTGGCGCTACTCCCCACCGCGCTGGAGACCTTTGGCACCCATTTGCTCGCCATCAACGCAGAGAACACATGCGGCGTGTCTCTGCCCACCATCAAATCCGTGGAGGTCGTGGGGGCGCCGACATTCTCTTTGAGCACCACCCCAGTTTGCAATGGTGAGAATGCCCTTGTCGTGAGTGACATTCAGGCCGTCGATTACACCAACCCCATCACTGGGACGCCCGAGGTGGCCTGGACCTGGAGCAACGGAAATTCAAATTTGGGCTTGACGACTTTGATCAACCCGGCGAACGGAGATGTTGTGGAGCAGACCGTCGACCTGACCTACACCGTGACCGACGACGACGGCACCAGCACGGCGACATGTTCCTCCTTGGCTTCCACCACCCAAGTGGTGCACACTCCTACCCCCCTTGAGCTGAGCTTCAACGGCGACTTCACAGTGTCCACTCTGTGCGCGGGCGACATCTTGGACGTCGCGGTCGTCAGCGGGTCCGCCTTCAACGAAACTGTGTCTTACAGCTGGTTCACGTCGGTGCCACCCAACGAAGCCGACGCCACCTCGCGGGTGTGGCAGGCGATCAACCAAAGCGTGGACATCACGTTGGGACAGAACTCAGTGTTCGACGACGGCACAACGTGTGACAATTCCGATTCGCCCTTGGCCGTGACCATCCCAGTCAATGCCATTCCTAGCATCTCGTGGTCTGACGGAGACGACCTCGACGCGGCCTGTGCCGGAAGCACCGCCATGCTTGAGGTGAGCCTTGTCTCGTTCAGTGGTGCAGCCACCACGGTGTCGTGGACGTCCGCGCTCGGAGGAGCTGATCAAGAGCTCGACGGGAGCGGCGTGGTCACCTTGGAGCTGGACCTGCCTGAGGAGCAACCTGCTGGCAGTTTCTCAGTGTCCGTGTCGGCCATGGACGACGCAGGGTGTGCCAGCAACGGGCTGGAAGGGTTTGTAGACGTTCGCGTCTCCGAGATTCCTGCTGGGGAATTCGAAGCCGCTTGCGAAGGGCAAGAAATCCAGCCCACCAATGTCCCAGAGGGCGGAAACCTGTCTTATTCCTGGACATACAACGAGCTCCCATTCAACGGTGAAGGGGCGTCAAGCTCCACCCCCACTTTCCCTGCGGTCAACTGCCTCGAAACCCCGAACATCGAACTCTCATTGACCACGTCCTACAATGTGGCCGGGGAAACGCTGACTTGCATGAGTGAGCCGCTTTCATTCCCCGTGGCTGTGACGCCCTTGGCGGAATTTACGCTGAGCCTTCCCGACGTGTTGTGTGCCGATTCCGAGGTCGAGCTTGGGGTGGTTGGCCCAGGATTGACTGCATTCCTCTGCGAAGAGGCGACCCTTGAATACGCCTGGGGTGTGGACCGAGGCAATGGATTTCAACCAGCAGGCACGGGTTCCAGCCTCGATTTAAACACGGGCGATGCCGGGGCAGTGGTGGTCTCCGTGGAGGCCATCACCACAGGGTCTGCAGGGACGTGTATCAACACGGAAACTGTCGAGCTCAACATTGCAGCCAATCCTTCGCTTTCTCCATTCCCAGAGGGCCTCATGTTCTGCGAAGATGGAAGCCTGAATCTCGCCGCCACATTTGACGTCAACGAGAACGGAGGCGTCGCATACAATTGGGAGCTTGGCGATTTGACCGCGTTCATACTGCAAGGACAAGGAAACCCCGAAGTGAGCCTTTCGCTCTCGGAGGAGAGCACAGCGAGCAACGGCACAATCGGACTGTATGTGTTGGACGCCGCAAGTTGCCAAACGTCGACTGACATTGAATTCGACGTGTTGACGCTGCCTGTTCCTGGGTTGGTCAGCTGGGAAGATGCCCCTGCCAGCGCGTGCTCTGGTGAGAGCGTCACCTTCAGCATAGGGGAGCCGCAACTCGACCCTGCTTTGGAACAAGGGGCCTACAACCACGTTTGGACCGCCACCAACGCGACTGGCGACGTGTTGCCCACAACCTCCACAACAGACCCCCTGAGCGTTCTGTTGACTGGGGTGAACATCCCCACGGCCGCTTGGACACCTTCCTTGGAGCCGAGCCAGGTGACCTTGGAGTTGACGTTGAGCGATGGCCTTTGCTCCAGCTCAGCCACCTACACGGATGCCATTCAAATCTACCCTCGTCCCAGGGTCACGGCGGGCGATGCCGACCTCAGCATTTGCGCTGAAGACGATTGGACAGGCGTGCTGACCGGCGCCTCTTCCTTGGAATTCACGGGGCCTTTCACGTTCGTTGGCTACGAGGAATTTAGCAATGCATTGGGGGAAGTATTGTGGACCATGCCCTGGAGTGAAATTGGACCGCTCCATGCCCAAAACGACCCAGTGAACTTCCCCACATCTTTCGAACTCACTGCCGTGTCTGACTTCAGCACACTGACCTGTGAAAACAACTGGACCTTGGATGTGTTGGTCCACGACAACCCAGAAATCGCGGCCTTGCCCGCGGAAGTGGTGGTGTGTGACAATGGGAATCTCGAACTGAACGCTGAAGTCCTGCTGGATCCGAACGGAGGCCTGGACATCGCCTGGGATTTGGATGCGGTCGATGACTTCAACGCCGTTGTGTCCAACGGGGGGCAAACGCTGACCCTCACCCCCGTTGCAGGCTCTGACGCGACAGGCGCAACAGTCATGCTGGTGACCACCGACGGAGAAGGTTGCTTGGCCCAAGGGTCCACAGCCTTGACAGTGCATGCAGCCCCTGCGCCCGTGAATGTGATGTTCTCCGACCTGGACTCTGCCATTTGTTCTGGGCAGTCCATCGTGTTGACCATGGATGAGCCGCTCTTAGACGGTTCAAGCACACTGGACAATTTTAGCTACACATGGACAGCCACAGGAAGCAACAACGAAGTGTACACTGTGACCCCGACCTCGACGTTCTTGGTGGATGAAGCCGGAGATTTGACTTTGGCAAACAGCCAAGGGTGGTCTTCAGACTTTGACCCGGTCACGGTGTCGTTTGAGCTCGACATGCACGACGGTGTGTGTGAAAGCACGTTCGCCTTCCAAGACCAAATCAGCTTGTACCCGTCTCCAAGCATCACCGTCCCCAACAATTTGGACTACCGCATGTGTGAAGGCTACGATTGGACTGGCCCAATTTCAGGCGCATCTTCGTTGTCGTACTTCAGCCCCTACACGGGCGAGCTTCTGGAAATCAGCTCCACCACAGGCACCATCGACTGGGTGATGCCTTGGTCTGAAGCCCAGGCGGCGCTCGAAGCCGGAGAGGCCACCGTCTTTGAACTGCTTGCAACTTCCGACTTTGGAGGGGCGGTGTGCACAGACACATGGACCCTGACCTTGGATGTGGTCGGCAACCCCTTGATCAACCCCAACAACACCAGCGTGCCAGCGGAGATTTGTGTGGGCGAATCGGCGACCATCTCGTCTGGGATTGTCCAAGGATCGAGCAACGGCCAACCTTTGACATTCGTCTGGGGCAATGCGGGCGACGACCCCATCTTCAACGTCACCCCGCTCCAAAATGGGACCTCAGCCGGAATCATTGTGAACACGAACATCGCCACTCCGGACTCCGGAGATGTGACGTTCACTTTGACCGACGGGGCAGGGTGTCAAGCCGACACCACCTTGAGCGTGATCATCCACGAGCTTCCGACATTTGGCGCCCTGAACGCCATGCCTGACGCCGTCTGCACTGGTGAAGAAATTCAACTCACATTTTCCGGCATCGGCGTAGACGAGAACCTGAATGAGGCCGACGCCACATACACCTGGAGTGCAAGCGTGGATGGAAGCAACATTCCTGTGACGGGTGATGCCTTTTCTCTGGCCGTCATCCCTTCGGTCAACGCTGTGGTTGCGGCTGAATTCACGGAACCCACCCCGGTGGTGTTCGAGTTGACGGCAGGGTCGGATGGGTGCGTGGCAACGCAGACTTGGGACGACGTCGTCGTCGTGTACCCTGCTCCCCGCATCCAGAACAGCAACACCTATGTGTGCCAAGACCAAGAATGGTCCACGGTCATCACAGGACCAGAAACCTTGATGACGCTGGGGCAGAATGGGCTTGACTCTTTGGTTTGGGAAGACAACGGCTCTGGCCAATTTGAAGTCACCCTGCCTGCTGACTACCTCGTCGCCCAGGGTGGACAATCTGTCCAGACATTCACCTTCCAAGGAGCCATCGAATACGAAGAAGCTGGCTTGACATGCGTCAGCAACAGCGCGCTGAACCTGTCACGGCGTCTTGCACCGTCCTTCACAGTTACCGGAGACGACACCAGCGGTCCTTCTGGGGACTTGGTGATGTGTGAAGGAAGTGATTTGACGCTCAACTCCTTCGTCGACCAAAACGGCGCCACCGAGACATTCTCTTGGCAAGTCGACAACGGATATCCGCACCAAATCAACGAAGACGACACCTACTTCATCGACGTGCTTCCTCAAGCACCGCTGACCTCGGCCACCGTGGTGACAGGTGTGGCCTCTGTGGTCTACTCCGACTACAACTCCACGCTTCCTGAATTTGAATGTGTGGTGGAACAGCCTTGGTCGTTCACAGTGTTGCCCACGCCAAGCGTGGATTGGACCATTCCTGAATGGGCGTGCGACGGCACAAGCGTTCAAGTGGAAGTAGGGCTTGCCACAGGGGCAGATTCCCTCGCGGGCGATGGACTCACATGGGATTGGGGGTGGAATACAAGCACCTTCAACGAAACAGTGCCCAGCGATGCGCCCACGAGCAGCATTTCATTCCCTGCAGCGTACGAACCTTCCATCGACGGCATCCACGACCAAAATGTCAGCCTTGTCGTCACCGACAGCTACGGCTGTGTGTCCTTGCCTTCCACCCAGACCTTGTATGCCCTCGAATTCCCCGTTCTGAACCTTGAGACCCAATTGGCTTGCGATGGCGACACCGTCACTTGGGTGGCCTCCGGTGCCGACGACTACACCTGGTTCGGCATCAGCGGCTTTGAGGATCCCTCGGAGGTTTTCAACTCTGGATACGCCGCCACAGGAACGGACGTTTCTGAACTGATTGTGGCCGGGATTGAAGAGCCCGTGACCGTGGAAGTGTCGGGGTCCATCCCCTACATCATCCCCGGCTCTGGCACATTTGCCTCGTGCTTCACATCGGCAATGACGAACTCCAACCTCATCGCCACTGCCTCTGAATTCGAGCTTCCTCTGCTGAACCCGGACTTCACGGTGGCACCTGTGTTCTGTGAAGGAGGGATCGTCGACTTCTTGGATTTGAACGAAGGCGATGCCCCCTCAAGCACGTCATACTCGTTCTTCGCCACCACAGGCCTTGAATTGGACAACGTGCCCAGCAGCCAAACTTCGTTCGAAGTGATTGCGGATTCTACGGTTTTTGAAGTCACCAAATCCCTGCTCTACGTTCAAGGCGCGGACAGCTTGGTGTGTTCTGCCCATTTTGACAGCACGTTCGTGGTGTTTGCACCACCGACCGTGGCGTTGACAGGTCCTTCGGGCATTTGTCAGGGTGAAGAGGCCACGTTGACCTGGGATGTGACCAACTTCGAACCGACAAGTGTGTACACCCCCATTTGGTTCCATGGCAACACTTACAGCTCCTCTGAATTGGACAACCAAGCCACACTCGCTCCCAACATCGGGGTGGGCGCCATTCCCTCAGAGGCGATGGAGGTGGGGCTGCGCATCGAAGACGACAGAGGCTGTGTGTCCGACTTGGAAACATGGACAGTGGAAGTCCTCGCCACGCCTGTGCTGGCATGGACCCTCGATCCTCCAGACGAAGTCTGCTCGCCAGCCCAAGGTTGTGTGGAAGTGGGGCTCCTGAATGACGACCTTCCACTCAACACAGGAGTGGAATACATCTTCGGCAATGCAGTGCCGAGCCCCATCAACAGCGTGTGCGACAACTACACCAACCCGAGCCCATGTCCAAGGTTGGACTCCATGACAGTGGTGGTGCGGTTCGCACACGATTTGAACGACGAAGGAACGCTCTTCTGCACCAACCGCTTGGTGGACTCCCTCATCGTCAATCCTTCCCCCGAGCCAGCGTTTGCCATCGATACGCCTCAAGCGTGTTTGGACACGGCGGCAGGCAACTGCATACCCCTGACCCACGACCTCGGGATGTACGACCTATGTGAAGACGACAGCTTGTCGTTCAACTGGTATGTCACCCCTCTAGACGGCCTGGACATTGCCGACTTCAACATCGAAAATGCCGACCAGATTATGCCCTCCATTTGTTTGGAGAAAGAAGGTGCCGTAGAAATCGTCATCGAGGTGGAAAACCTGCATGGCTGCAGCCAGACCAGTCCCGCACAACCCTATGTGGTGCGTGGACTTCCACGACCTGAGTTGACCTTTTTGCAAGAGAGCATTTGTTTGCCCACCACCGTCTCTGTTTTGAATTCGTCGGCTGGCGCAGCCAACTTCAGCATGTCCATTCCGGGCTTCCCGACTTACGACGACTTCCTGTCGCCTCTTGAATTGAATGTGGCATTCCCCGGGTACTATGATGCAGACTTCACTGTGTCCAACACCTACACCGTAGACGAACACGTGGTGGTGTGCTCCGTGGACACCACCTACGAAAGAGCGTTTGAAGGCAGGACCCCCCCAGTGGCCTTGTTTGAAGTGCTTCCGGACACGGTGGTTGAATTCGTCGACCCTGTGGTGGACTTTGAAAACCTCTCCTCCGGTGCGGTCGAGTACATCTGGTCCTTTGGCAACGGAGAAGGCTCCGCAGAGGAGCATCCCTCTGTGGAGTACGCACAGCCAGGCACATTCAACACCCAACTTTTGGTGGTGAACGAATATGGATGCACCGACGTGCACAGTCAGTCAATTGACGTCACCACGGATCTTTACGTTTACGCACCCAATGCCTTCACCCCCGACAACGACGGACTTAACGACGCGTGGGCGCCTTCCATCATTGGACAAGATCTGATCGCCAGTTACGAGTGTCACATCATGAATCGCAGCGGTCACGTCCTCTTTTACAGCGAAGATCCCAACGAGGCCTGGGACGGCAGGAACGCAGTCACAGGAAAAGGGATGCACTACAGCAGCGGCGGCGAAGTGTTCGCTTGGCGGATTGCCATCAAGAAGAAAGGCGGGCGCGGGGCCATCATCTACACGGGTCACATCCAAATGATTCGTTGACGTGAACCTGCGGAAGGTCATCTCCCTTCTGACATTCATGGGGTCCTGGTGGGGTGCATGGGGACAATCCATCGGCACGCCTCTCCCAACCGCCACGGAAACCAAATTGCGCGCTCCTGTGGTGGGCCATGTCGACTCAGTATACCACGAGCACGAAACGCTTGTGAATGTGCAATTCAGCCAGGTTCAATTGAGCCAATGGGCCGCTGGGGGACAGAGTTCTGCAAGCCTGATTGCCAAGGTGGATCAGTTCTGGGAATACGACGGGACAGACTTTGGTTGGGACATTGAGTTTCATGGTGCGTTCGGGCTGCTTCATAGGCCAGACGATCAGATCATTCTGAAAACAGACGACCGCATTGAGTTGGCCACCAAATTGGGACGCCGCCTTAAAGAAAAAGGATCCCTCACCGCCTTGGGAAGCTTCAGGACCCAACTTGCACCGGGCTACGCCACAGTCAACGGCTTGCCAGACGCGAACCAAGTCACCTCGCGAATCATGGCCCCAGGATATCTTGTTCTCGCCCTCGGCGTGGACACGAAACCCACCAAGACGACCACCATTTTCTTGGCGCCATTCACCTCCAAGTCTACGTTTGTCCTTGACGACAGTTTATCTTCCCAGGGCCTCTTTGGGGTGCTGCCCGGGGAGCGCTCTCGACATGAGGTCGGTGGCTACGTCAGGGTCGGACTCAAGGAACAAGTCACGGAGAACGTCACCTACGCTGTGCGCCTGGACCTCTTCAGCAACTACCTCGAAGAACCAGAAGCCATCGACATTTTCACCGACCACGTCTTGACCCTGAAAGTCAACAGTTGGTTGTCCACGACGCTGGGGCTGACCCTGATCTACGACAAAGACGTGGAGCTCGTCCTGAGGGAGCCCAACCCCGACATTCCAGGAGACCTTGGTGATGTCGGACCAGGCGTGCAACTGAAACAAATTCTTGCGGTAGGTTTGTCGCTCAAATTCTCTTGAAACTCATGAAAGCATTTGTGTTTCCGGGTCAAGGTGCCCAATTCCCCGGCATGGGCCGTGACCTTTTCGACCAGTCGGATTTGGCCAAAAGCCGATTTGACGAAGCCAACAACGTTTTGGGCTTTGACATTGCCTCGACCATGTTTGAGGGGTCCCCTGAAGCCTTGAAACAAACCAACGTCACCCAACCAGCGATCTTCATCCACTCCGTGGCTTTGGCCGAATGCATGGGTGCACGTTTCCAGCCCGACATGGTGGCAGGCCACAGCCTGGGTGAATTCAGCGCACTTGTCGCGGCCGGGTCTCTGAGTTTTGAAGACGGACTGCGTCTTGTCAGCGCCCGAGCCAACGCCATGCAGGAGGCTTGTGAACTCCAACCTTCTACCATGGCTGCAGTGCTTGGCTTGGACAACAACGTGGTGGAAACCATTTGCAAAGACACACCTGGTGTCGTGGTGGCCGCCAATTACAACTGCCCAGGGCAATTGGTCATCTCAGGAGAGGTCCCCGCTGTGGAGGCTGCTTGCGCAGCCCTGTCGGAGGCTGGAGCGAGAAGGGCGCTGATGCTTCCCGTGGGTGGCGCTTTCCACAGCCCCTTGATGGAGCCCGCGAGAGAAAAATTGGCCCAAGCCATTGAATCTGCCGCCATCGCAGCGCCCTGTTGTCCGATTTACCAGAATGTCAGTGCCGAACCCACCACCGATCCAGGAGTGATCCGGACCCAACTGGTCGCCCAGCTCACGGCCCCAGTGCGGTGGACCCAAACCATGCAAGCCATGATCACAGACGGTGCCAGCAACGTGACCGAGGTCGGACCTGGCAAAGTCCTTCAAGGGCTCTTCAAGAAGGTGGACCGTGGGTTCCCCACGTCTTCGGCGACCCTGGCCTTGGAGGAAGCCTGAGGGTAAGTTTTTCCACAAAAAAGCCACCCATGAATTGGGTGGCTTTTTTGTTCGCAGAGGGTCGCTCTGTCACAACAGCTTCAACCTTCTGCGTCGTCAGCTTGGGCAGCATAACTGAACAGATTCGTGACCTCATGCTCTGCGGCATGCAGCGCTTCGCGCAAGGCTCGGTTTTCGCACCTCAAATCGTCGTTTCGCTGCTGGGTACGAACAAGTTCCGCTTTCAAGCGGAGGAATTCATGCATGACAGATTTCCGGTCCGCCTGCGCCTCTTTGAGCTGTTTTTCGAGCAACAATTCCATGACATCAAGGTAGGTTTTGAAATCCGCTTACAAGGTAGGTTCCCTCCGAGTTCTCAACAGTTGTCGCGTTCTGTTTTGTGAACGCGAATCCACCACAGCATGAAACCCAAACCGACCACGCCACACCACGCACACCCCAAGTACAACGTCAACAGCACTGAAGGATTTGACGCATACAACGAGCCACTGGCAAAGGCCCCTACACCAATGCCCACCTCCAGCGCCATCAGCATGGTGCCGAGGGCGGTGGCTGCCTTTCCTGCAGGCGCCAAATCCACCGTCCATGCGAAGATGGCTGGCATGTTGATGCCCACAGACATCCCATACACCACGCCCGCCGCCACCAACGTGGGCACAGACGTCGCTGCTGAAAACAACCACATGCCCAACGCAAGGAGCACAGCCCCCACCAACAACAACTGCGGTCGTCCGTATTTGTCAGAGGCTTTGCCCGCCACAAGGCGCATCGCGATGGACGCCATGACCACAATGGTGTTGAAGGATCCCTTGTACACAAAGCCCAATCCTTCCACGAGGTCAGGAGTCACCGTCAAAAACGTCCCAAAAGCCACTGCCACAGGCAACAAGAACATCGCCGCCGGCCAAGCTGCGTGTTCCACGGTGCCACCTTGAAACACGTTCAGGTCCTCCCAGGATACGGGGCGTGAATTGGGCAAGGTTTCAGGAAGCCGTCGAGTCATCATGTAAGATGCGACCCCCAGCAAACTGCTGGCCGCGAACATCGCGTCGTACCCAAAATCCACCGCCAACCAACTGCCCAGTGAAGGCCCAAGGGCCATGCCTGCGTTGCCCGCGACCCCCAAATAGCCCAGCGCCTCGCCCCTCCGCTGGATGGGCACCAGATCCGTCAACAACGCACTGGTTCCCGTGGGTCGAAATCCTGTGGACAGGCCGTGAAGCAAACGGATGATCATAAACGCGGACACCGCGAATGCCGCGTCGTCCAGCCAACCGACACCGATGTATGCCAACCCTGCCAAGGCTGTCACCGCCGTGCCAAACAGCATGACTGGTTTGCGTCCAGCGCGGTCTGCGATTCGACCTGAGAAAAAGCGACTGAAGAATGCCCCCACAGTGAACAGCGCCACAATCCACCCGATCAAATGGCCCGCGTCGTAAATCTCAAGGTAACCTGGAAGCTCCGGAAGGAGCATGCCAAAACTGGCCATGAACAGCACTGTTCCTGCACAAAGGAGCCAAAAAGTGGGGGTGAATACGCGCTGTTCCAAGGCCGCGAAGGTACTCCTTCCCTTCGGGTTCCGTTCCTTTGTCCCATGGCCAAACGCTACCCCACCAAAGTCTTGCTTGCCTGGGGTGAAGCCATCTCAGGAAACGACAACCTGCGGGATTGGCTTCTAGGGCATGGCTACGCAGAATTGAGCTTGTTTGTCCACGCCTTGCACAACCAGCCCTCTGCGCGCGAATGGCTTCACAACGAAGGACATCCTGAGCTTATGGCGCTGTGCAGGGGGGCGGAAGGCGACGACCGGGCCGTGCAGTGGCTCCGATCTCATGGGCATGAGGTGCTCGCCAACATGGCGATGGCCGCGGACAACGACGACGACGCGATGAAGGCTCTGCTGCAAGAGGACGAGCGCCTCTGGGCCACACTCGCCTTGAAGATTCGGTCTGTGAAAAATGGCATTGAAGAGCGGCACAACGACTGGCACACCTTCGGACGAGACTAAGCCAAATCGAAGTCAATCGGGCAAAAAGGTCACCGAGCCCATGGACTGAGGGGCAAGCCAGGTGTGCGCGACTTCAATCAGCTCTTCTGCAGTGATGTTTTCAATGGCCTGCAACACCGCATCCAACGTTTCAACGCGGCCGTGCACCAAGAATGTCTTGGCCAATCCAGACAACACATGGCCACCGTGTTCGTGGCTCAAGGCGATTTGACCCAAAAGCTGCTGCTTCGCTTCATGCAATTGCCGCACGCCCAACTTCGTGTGGCGCATCTTGTCCACTTCACGCCGCACGAGGTCCTCCACGCGCTTGTGGAACCGGACATCTGTGCCGAAGTACACGCTGAACACCCCCACATCTTGGTGCATCATGTGGTTGGCTTCAATGTGGTAAGCCATCCCATGCTTCTCACGGATGTTCAAGTTCAAACGGCAGTTCATGGCGGGTCCGCCGAGCACGTTGGCCACCATGGTCATGGCCAGCTTGTCCTTGTGATCGCCCCCGGGGACCATGCCCCCCATCACATGATGCACTTGCTGGACCTTTCGCCGCTCCTCCACGAAGAACCCCCCGCTGTTCCTAGTTGGTGCGACACGAACTGCAGCCACAGGCATGTCGCCGCACCCTACGTCTGCAAAATGCTTTTCTGCCCAGGCCAACGTTTCCGACCAAGACACGTCACCCACCACCCCCAACACCATGTTGGTCGGGCGGTACCAGGCCCCGACAAATTGGCATACCTGACCTCTCGTGAGGCTCTTGACGCTCTCCGGAGTGCCAAGAATGGGACGTCCCAAAGGGTGATCCCCAAACAAATGCCTGTCAAACATCTCAAAAATGACGTCCCCCGGGGTGTCGTCAACCCCTGCAATTTCATCGAGCACGACGTCCCGCTCTTTGTCCAACTCGCCGTCAGGAAACACGCTGCGAAACGCAACGTCGGCCAACAATTCCAGAGCGCGCTCTGTGTCTTTGTTTCTCTGAGAGCTGGTGAGCCAGGTGTCCTCTTTCGTCGTGTAAGCATTGATCTCCCCACCCACGGACTCCATGCGGTTCAAGATGTGAAAGGCTTTTCGCTTGGTCGTGCCCTTGAACAACACGTGCTCAATAAAGTGGGCCAGCCCCTCTTCCCCCTGCCGTTCGTCCCGAGTGCCCGCATTCACCACCAACGCACAATGTGTCACTTGCCCTGCCTTGTGGGCATGAATCACGCGCAATCCGTTGGGCAAGTTGTGGGTGTGGAATTCTGGGGGCATGGGCTTGAGAACAATCGGAATCACCAAAGGGACATGCCAACGAGCATGACAACCGCGGCCGCCACCATCACCAGCAACGTATAGGGCAGGATGTCGCGGGCCGAGAGGCCTGTGATGCCCAAGAGCGGGAGGGCCCAAAAAGGCTGCAACATGTTGGTCAACTCATCGCCAAAGGCCATCGCCATGACTCCATGTTCCCAAGACACGCCGAGCGCGTGGCACGCCTCCAAGACCAAAGGTCCTTGGACCGCCCATTGTCCCCCACCGCTGGGCACAAACACATTCAACACGCCAGCTGACAAAAACAACGTCTCCGGAAGCCATGCTGCGGAAGTGGCGTCGACCAACACCCCAACCAAGATTTGGCCTAAACCTGTCCCTGTCACAATGCCCATGATGCCGAAATACAAGGGGAACTGGACCAAGATGCCCGACGCCCCACCAATCGCCTTGTCCAAGGCTGCCAAAAATCCGCGCACCTGTCCGTGAGCCAGCAGCGCCAGCGCCAACAGCAGCATGTTGATCCAATCGGGGGTGACAAACGAGAGCGCCATTCCTTCAGGGCTTTGGCTGGCCCACCACCATGCTGCACCCAGCGTGACGACACCAAGCCCTCCAGCAACCCATGGGCTGGTGTCCAATGCTTCTGCAGCCCCTCCAAGAGGTTGGGCCAGCTTCACAGCCCCTTCCTCAGGCGTGGATTCAAGTGCCATGGTTTCGGGACGACCATGCACCCGGCTGCCAAGCAACGCAAAAAGCACCACCACAGTCGCCATGACGCCTCCTGTGACCATCAAGCTCCACGATGCAAACACCGTCTCAGTCAACGGCAGCGCCTCAGGCAGCAAGGAGCCCCAGGTCGCTTGAGGGACCAAGGACGCAAGGTGGCCAGATTCAGCCACCTTCAATGGGGCAGAACCACTGAGGCCTCCATGCCACACCAAAAGGCCTGTGTAACCCGCCGCACCAAGCATGCCTTTGGACAACGATCGCAAGTCAGCCGACGCGCGGGGCTTCTTCATTTCGTCCAACACACCCCGCACCAAAATGGCGCCAGCCACCAGTCCAAGACCCCAATTCAACCACCCCAAAATCATGCTCATCAAGGCCACTTTTGCCGGCGCCAAATGCGGTGACAGGGTCACCCAACGCACCGCCTTGTTCAACCCTAAAAGAACTGGTGGCGCCAATGCGAGCACATGCCCCAAGACGAGCATAAACATCGCCTGAAACCCAAACCGCAGCAACCCTGGATTCCACAAGCCCTCAGTCCAAGCCTCAACCACTTCGGCTGGTGCTGCGCTTGCTAGTGCCAACGCGGCGGCCAAGAATGTCAACACAACCGCAATGGCAAACGGACTCGGAAGCCAACGCTGGAATGTCCGCGCATAAGCGTTCAAAGCCCGTTCAATGGGCGAGGACAGACCGTGGTCGGTCACGGTTTCGGATGTCAGAATGGCAAATCGTCATCGCCTGCAGGGGCAGACGGCATGGGGGGAACCGAGGGCATGGGCTCTGCACTCACGGCCTCAGGTGCTCCTTGTGCTGAGGCTGAGCCCGCCGCGTCGGCGCGCTCCACACGCCACGCGTTCAGGTCGACGTAGTACTGACCGTTGTATTCACGGCCACGCAAGTCGAACTTGACGTTCAACACGTCGCCTTCAGAACACTGTCCCAACTGCTCAGACTTTTCTTTCAACGCCGAAAACTTGATGTCCTGGGGGTACTGCTCCATCGTGGTGACCACGAAATCTCGCTTGTAAAATCCGCTCGGGAAGTCTTGCTGATCATACAGCTTCTTCAGGGTGCCTTTCACTTCAAATGCCATGTGCCAAAAGTACGCCCCAGCCGTGGGGTTTGGTGGTCAACCCGCGTTGAATGACAGAAGGGTTTTCCACGCTTCATCCACCATCCCCTCTTCAAGAAGGGACGCGGCATGTTCATGCAGGGCTTGTTCAAGGGCAACCCCGTCGTCCTCGTGCACCATGAACAGGTCTGCAAGCTCCACAAGCTTGTGCTCGTTCACGTCGGTTTCGTCAGGCAAGGCTTCAGATCCACCCAGCATGGCCAGCTGGTTGCCGGTCAGCACACGGCTTGTTCGGATGTCCTCTGGCAAGGCATCCACCCCCATGCCCATCACGCCCAGGGGCTTCGCCACGGTGAACAGCGCGTCGCCGTATGCCCTGACATAATGGTCGCCTCCACAACGGCCTACGAGATCCAACAACGTGGCATCAGGCACGCCAGCCCCATTGACCACATCGTCTCGAAAATGCATCTTGACAATCTCAGCGAACACCAATTGTCCGGCGCCGCCTTGGTCTCCCAAAGATTCCAGCTTGACCACTTTGCACTCCAACTGGACAGGCGACTCTGCCACGCGAGGGGGCGTCACTTCGTCGGACGCCAAAGGAGTCAACCCCGTTTTGACGAATTCATCCACCCCTTCAGCGTAGTCGGTGCTTGCGAGGGAACACGCATGCACCATCGCGTGATCCACCAAGTTCACCACCACCTCTGGCACGCATTGGACGTTGTCCCATGTGTGCTTAGTGCTGCCGTCTCGGCCACGTCGTGCAGGAGAAAACACCAACAACGGCGGATTGGCTGAGAACACATTGAAGTAGGAGAATGGAGCCAGGTTCACACGCCCCTCTCTGTCTTGGGTGCTGACAAAGGCGATTGGCCGGGGCGCAATTCCTCCAAGGAGACACTGATGCAACTTCCGGGCATCGAGGTCTGAAGGGGTGTAACTGGTC
>MDSV01053074.1_pt1 | contig 15729 bp, 16 predicted proteins | sample 810851 | NCBI WGS metagenome assembly MDSV01 (sample SAMN05326640, study PRJNA326480) | marine metagenome | isolation source: seawater | place: Atlantic Ocean: North East | collected 2012
GCATTCCAAATACCAAACAAGATGCATGGCGTTAGAGCATAAATAACAAAAATCATTAATCGTTTCTGATCAATGGAATCACGTACATGAGGTGCCCCTTTGGTTACATCACCTGGTGTTCGAGCAAACGTATCGCCTGCTTCAAAAAGCGGATATAATTTTTCAAACTTTCCACCCTTTTCAAAAAGGGGTGCGAGATATTTATCTTGCAGATCAAACAGGAACTTCATTAGATGCCTTCCTCCTCAATTTCAGCTAAACCTTGTTTAATAATTGAACAAACATCTGTCTTATGTGGATCGACGAATGAAGCAATGGCAAAATCTTCTGGATCGGTTTCAAGAATGCCAAGCTGAACCATTTCGTCCGTATCGTGCGCGATTGCTGCTCGAACCAAGAAATCAGTCATAATGTTGAGTGGTTGATGTTTATCCATCCAACCTGTTACCACCATCGCTCGATGTGACCCATGAAGGCTGGTTCCTAATTTCCATTTGTGGGTCATGCCAAGTAGAGTGGATAAATTTACACGATGGGAGCTGTATTGGCATAAGCCTGGCATCGTCCAGCCAAGAAGATGTCGTGAGCGATCTTCTTCGATAGCAAAGTATTCTGAACCATAGAAATGTGCACAAGTATCGAGCTTTACTTGATCGCCCCACATGATATTTCCATTAATCAGCCGAATTTCTTCTCCTTCAAGGTTATCAGCTAGAGCTCTATCTAGCGAGGCTCCAAATGGAACGCGATAGTATTTACGTGCCGATTCCTTCACCGCAGGACCTGCAAGTGCAACGACTTTAGTTCGAGGTAATTCACCAGTAGTAAGCAATTTGCCTAGTAAAATCACATTCTGTGCAGCAATTGTATACACCGTATCATTGGGTAAGATTGGCGAGATGCGGTTAATATGTACGCTTGTGTTCCCGGATGGGTATTTGCCTGCAAATATATGTGTTTCAACATGATCGAAAGTAGGCAGTTCAATGCCTACGGATGTACACAGGTGAACCTGACCCTCTGTTAACCGGCTAAGTGCATTTACACCCGCTTGGAATGCATCTTCATCGCCTTTGAGAATAATACTAAAGTCAGCCTGAAAAGGGGCCGTATTACCCGCGTTGATGAATACCGCTTTTGGAGTTCTATCTGGGTCGGCAATTTTATTAAACGGTCTTTGTTTGATGAGTGGCCACATGCCACTATCTAAAAGATATGTGGTTAGCTCTTCTCGTGTGGCTTGCAGAATCGATTCACTTGTATAGCTCTTAAATGTTTCCGATTCTTCATTAACATCGGCATCAATCAAGATTTCTAAGGGAAAACGGCGAGCTCCTAAATTAATTGCTGAAATCGTACCGCAACAAGGAGATCGAAATAGAGTTCGATCCATTCGTTTGTTAAAAAATAGTACTTGGCCCCGTTTCACTTTATCGCCTACTCTAACTTGAATACGTGGTTTTATGCCCTCGAACTCGCTCGGATATACTGCAAAACGTGTTTGTCCGCCAAGTTCTTGAATGATGGGTTCTGGTTGTCCTAAAACCTTAACATCAAAGCCTTTACTTATTTTGTATGTTGCCAATTTTGTACTCCTTTAGAACAGCAGAATCGCCTAATAGGTAAATTTATACCGATTCATATCTATCGTTTAAAGGGTTTTATGTTGAAAAAATAAACAAATGAGTAGCGCGGATCTAACGCGATCATGTTCTATATCTATGCATTGACGAATTTAGAAATAATAGGCTGAAACTCTGATTCAATATATCCGTCCCAAGCAACTTGAAGATGATCCCATGGTTTAAGCAATTCGGAAGCCTCTTTTAAAAGTGAGAATAGATATCTTACTGGGTCTGTTGGGGCCCCTATAGTAGCTGTGACAGCAGTTGTTTTGCCTCGTTGTGTATCACGTCCGAGGGTTTTTCCTGAAATTTCTTCATTTCCAGACGCATCCAGAATATCATCCGCTAATTGATATACGGTACCTAAAATAAATCCTGCTTCTCGAAGCGCATTCGCTTCAGTTAAATTACCACTTCCACCTGCCACAGCAGCAAAGGCAAAAAGAGAGCCCGTCTTGAAGCGGGCGATTTGTTCACATTCTGACCATGTTCCGAGGTTGCCACGAAGAATTAATTCTTGTTCAGCTTCAGATCGACATACCTCACCTGTCATATCTATGAGTTCTTTCAACAGATCGGGTCTATCTCCATCTACTAAGAGAGATAGCGCACGAAACATCATAAGGTCGCCGAACAGGATAGCGCCATTAGTACCATGTTTTTTCCAAAAGGTTGGGGCCCCTCGTCGAATAATGCCTCCATCGATTACATCATCATGCACCAAACTAGCGGCATGAATAATATCAACCGCTGCTCCAGCACGAACAAGTAGAGAGGGCGATGATTCGCCCGTAAGACCCAAATGTTGTATCAGTCGAGATCGGAGCATCTTGCCGCTTCCAAGTACATTTTTATTTGTTGATATGAAACGAGCAAGGTTGCTCTCTGCAAGGATCGCATTCATCGTTTTCTTTACCGCATCAATTTGCGTTTCTATCTCTTTTTTATCTACAGACATCTGTCTATAATGCCGTTCCTTTAATTGATGTCAACTGCGAGAGAGATTACATTGTGAAAAAACATAGAACCTATTTGGAAAAGCCTATCGATGAGACAATGTGGACCGATTGGAAGTGGCAGATAGCTAACCGATTATCTGATTTTTCTCAAATTAAGGAGATAACGAGACTCACGATGTCGGAATCCTATGCAATGGAACAGGGGGCTTCCTTCTCGATCGGCATAACTCCTTACTACAGTCAACATGTGGAACATCCTGCTCTTCGAAAGACCATCATACCTCAAGAAACGGAGTGTAGATTGAATCCCGGAGAGTGGGCAGATCCGTTGGGTGAAGAGAATCATCGTGCTACACCCCATTTGATTCATACTTATCCTGATAAAGTACTCTTTCTTGCGACCCCATTCTGTTCTACCTATTGCCGCTATTGCACTCGGTCACGTATGGTGGGAAAACCACAAGAATATCGCTCTACGTATGAAGAGACTTACAAGTATATTGAGCAACATTCAGAAATTCGAGATGTTCTGATATCAGGTGGTGATCCGCTCACCCTAAGCGATGCTGCTCTAGAGGATATTTTAATTCGATTGAGGGGTATATCACATGTTAATATAATAAGAATTGGTTCAAAAGTTCCCGCGGTACTTCCTATGAGAATTACACCAGCGCTCGCAAAGCTGTTGCGGCGATATCGGGTTTGGCTAAGTCTACATTTTATTCATGAAGCCGAATTAACTGAAGAAACTCGTTTCGCCTGTAATCTGTTAAGTGAGCATGGGGTATCGATGATTAGCCAAACTGTATTATTAAAAGATATTAATGATTCTTCAGCAGCACTGACTCAATTATTTTACGGACTGATTCAAGTGGATGTGAAGCCTTATTATCTACTTCAGTGCGATCCCGTTAAAGGTTCTGCCCATTTTAGAACAAGCGTGAAAAAGGGAATTGAATTAATCCGATCATTGCATGGGAACATTTCGGGGTTGGCGGTTCCGCAATATGTAATTGATGCTCCGGGAGGAGGTGGAAAAGTTCCGATTATTCATTCTAGTCAACTGAAGAGAGAGGGGGATGATTTACTTTTTGAAAATCATGAAGGAAAAATATATCGCTACCCCGATCCTTTAAAAGCACATCAAGATAATGAGGTAGTTTCTTGAATCGTGTATCGGGGTTGCTCATAATTTGTTTGTTATGCATCAGTTTTGGTCTTGATGCTTCTTCAAAAAATTGGCTTTCTCTGTGGCCTTCAGCAGCTGCATTGATTGTTATTTTTATCTCCAAAAAAATATTACCAGGATTATTACTTGGAAGCGTTATTGGAGCGTCCATGCTCTCCTCTGGATTTATTCATTTTTTTGAACTCTTGTTTATTGACCATCTCTTTTCGTTGATAGCTAATCGATGGAATCTCTCAATTATATTATTCACACTTATGCTTGGAGGTTTTGCGGAACTCTTAGAACGAGGTGGGGGCTTTAATGCTTTAATTAATCGAGTCGTTAAGAGAGCTGAGAAGGCTCCTCTGTCGATGCAATGGTGTGCGTTTGGACTCGGTATGATTTGTTTTTTCGATGGACTAGCGAATAGTATGATTGTAGGAAAATCGTTAGCAGGAGTTGCTGAGAAAAACGGTGTTCCGAGAGAGAAAATGGCATATATCGTTGATTCAACGAGTTCTTCTGTGGCTTGCATTGCTTTGGTCTCAACCTGGATCGCTTACCAATTAGCTATGATCCAAGAAGGATTTACTTTAGCTCACGTTGAGATGCAGACATCAGCGTTCTCTCTTTTTATTTATTCAATTCCTTATAATTTCTATTGTTGGTTTACACTTATTCTTTTGGGTTTAACGTTGCTTACTCAATGGAACGTCGGTCCCATGCGCTTAGTGAACAACCGTTCATCAAAGGGGGGCGGGGTTCCGATCGTTTCATTCCCGCCAAATACATTATTTCGAGCGGTGTGGGTGCCAATACTCGTTCTAATTTTATCGCTATTCATTGGATTATATATAAGTGGTTCTGAAAAACTTTATTGGCCGACGTCTCTCGAACAGCTGTCGATTTCCATAGGTGAAGCGAATACAGCTCGCGTTTTGGTTATGTCTGCGATTATTTCACTAATCGTAGCATGTTTGATGAATAATAAACCGATTCGTCAACAGCAAGAACAGGTGCATCATGTAATTGGAAAGGGAATGAGAAAAATCTGTGGTCCAATTGCCATTCTGTTTAGTGCGTGGCTTCTGAGTGGCATTTTGAAATCACTAGAAGCCCACGTCTTGCTTAGTGAACTTTTATCGCAAAAAATAGATATAAGTTGGTTTCCTGCACTCATTTTCATAACGGGTGCTATTCTTTCTTTCTCAACCGGCACTTCATGGGGAACAATGGGGTTGTTGATGCCTTTAGCCGTTCCTATTGTTCTTGGATTTGATGATATAGCCTATGATCTTTATATTAGTCCGGTGATTGCAGCCGTTTTTAGCGGGGCGGTATTTGGAGATCATTGCTCGCCGTTTAGCGATACCACAATCGTGGCATCCATTTCGTGCGGTATTGAGCCTTTCGAACATGTTAAGACCCAATTACCTTATGCCCTTCTGGCATCAGGCATGGCACTTTTTTGTGGTTTTATCCCGATCGGATTTGGTGTGCATCCTGGGGGTTTACTGTTTTTGGGAACGGGCGCATTTGTGCTGCTGATCAGTTTACACAAGAAGGTGTTTCGATGAAAGATGCTCTTCATATTGCGGAAAAGAATATTCGACGATTTATTGCGTTTCGTGCTCTTTTCAATGCACGATTTTATTATCCGGTATTTGCGATAATTTTTTTAGATTTTGGGCTTTCTTTGGATCAATTTGCGATACTTAACGCCATTTGGGCTCTCACTATTATCTTAGCCGAAGTACCTTCAGGTGCCTTGTCTGATCTGATGGGTCGGAAAAAACTAATGAATGCAACGGCGGCCTTGATGGTGCTTGAATTAGCTGTTTGGGCTTTTGCACCACAAGGCGATCCAGATCGATTATTTTTATGGCTTTTGATCAATCGAGTCTTAAGTGGGCTCGCTGAAGCGGCAGCTAGCGGAGCCGATGAAGCGCTTGTTTATGACAGTTTAAAAAAAGCGGGTATTGAAGATCGCTGGACTCGGGTGTTGGATTTAATGACACGATGGAAATCTCTCGCTTTTGTTGGGGCGATGGTAACAGGCGGCGTTGTATACGATACACAACTTCAGCATAAATTACTCGGTTTGTTGGGATTAGAGATGAAGATAGATGCAGCAATTGCTTTGCGAATGCCTCTATATCTTACTCTCCTTAGCGGAATATCATGCTTTTTTGTGTGTAGTGGAATGATCGATGTGCACACCCAAAACAACATGCAGAATAAAAATCCAATCAAAGACTCCTTAAAGCAAACCCTGCGAGCAGGGCGCTGGATTCTTCAAACGCCCTTTGCTTTAGCGATTATTCTTTTAGGAGCTTTTGCGGATGGAGTCTGCCGCATGTTTATTACCTTATCCTCAGAATATTATAGATTAATCCATTATCCTGAATTTGCTTTTGGCATTATCGGCTCGGTCATGGGTCTGATTAATATTGGACTTTCTCCCTTGGTGCGATGCTTGGTTGAGCGAATTCATCTAACGAAGATATGGCTATGGATTACCGTGTTAGGCATCGTAGCTTTTTTCGGCATTCAACGGTTCATTCCGTTTACGGGTCTTTTTTTTATGTTATTCCTTAATGTTGCTTTTCTACTCGTTTCGTTTTTGCTTTCGGATTATCTCAACCGACAGACTTCTTCCGACATGCGAGCTACGGTATTAAGTTTTAAAGGATTAGCTCTCAATTTAAGTTATGGTGGTGTTGGTTTACTTTATGCTTTCTTTTTAAATGGCTTACAACAAAAGGAGGCTGGGGTGCTCTCATCAGATGAACTTTTCAGAGCGAGTAGTCATTGGTTTTTACCTTTCTATGCGATAGGCATGATTCTTCTTTTGATAGCTACGTATCGTTCATTAAAAGGTAGAAAAGGGTGAAGGGTCTTTATATTCATATTCCTTTATGTATTTCACGATGCCGATATTGTGATTTTTATAAAGTAACACCAAAGCAATGGAACGGAGCGGATCGATTTCTTGCTGCATTAGATCGGGAATTAGAATCTCTACCTGATTCATTTACGCCAGATACGCTCTTTATTGGAGGAGGCACTCCTTCTGCACTATCAACGAGTGAGATAGAACGACTTCTTAGTATGCTAAATGAACGTATTTCATTCGCTCAAGTGATCGAATCCACTATCGAAGTGAATCCAAACAGCATAGATAAGGAAAAGTTATCGATTCTTAAACAAGGCGGCATTCACCGTATTTCCATTGGGGTCCAGACATTTCAATCGCAGGCTCTTCGGTTGTTAGGGCGTGCTCATAATAGGAGCCAATCAATTAAAGCTTTTGAACTCGCACGAGCAGCTGGGTTTGATCAGATTAATATAGATTTGATTCAGGCAGTTCCAGGCTTGTCAGATACACAGCGTGTGGATGACATTGATCAGATAGTAAAACTTCAGCCTGATCATATCTCCTATTATAATCTCATTTATGAGCCTGGAACACCATTAACACGAGATAAGGAAGAAGGAAAACTATGCTTGTTGAGTGATGATGAAGAATCTGTTTTATACGATAAGATTGCTGCACGATTGCTGGCGGTTGGGTATGAACATTATGAAATTTCAAATTTTAGCAAACAAAACCAAGCGTGTTTACACAATATAAATTATTGGAAGGGCGGCGAATATATAGGTTGTGGCCCATCGGCTCATTCTCATTGGAGAGGAGATCGGTATAGCAATATAGCAGACCTTCACGCTTATTGTGAGCGACTTGAGGAGAAACAAAATATTGTGGATATGCGAGAACATTTGGACCCGCTTCCGAAAGCCAGGGAAACTCTCGTGATGTGGTTGCGACTAAGTGAAGGAGTTCCTAGAGGAGCTTTTGCTTCTAAGTCTGGGATAACGATTGATGAACTTTATACCGATGAAATCGACGAGTTGATAGGCCATGGTTTGCTTGAATGGCACCAAGATGTTTTGCGGATACCAATTGAAAAAAGATTTATAAGCAATGCAGTATATTCGGCGTTGGTATAATATCGACAAGATAAGTGACATAATCCGCTTGCAATCAACCACTTATTCGTTAGTTTCTTCACCCTTTCAACAGAATAACTAAACCATTTATACAACGAGGTAGAATTATGGGTCGTCAATGTGCAGTAACGGGCAAAAAGACAACAGTCGGTCGCCGAATTGTTCGCAAGGGTCTTGCTAAGAAAAAAGGCGGGATTGGATTACATGTAACTAGTGCGACAAAGCGTACGTTCAAGCCAAATCTACAACGCGTCAAAGTGCGCGACGAAAACGGCACTGTAAAGCGGGTGTGGGTTTCTACAAAAGCACTTCGATCTGGTCAGGTTACGAAAGCATAATATTTACTAGATGCAAAAAAACCGCTCTTCGAAACATGAGCGGTTTTTTATCCACGATGATTGTAGCTCTGATTACCAGCTTGCTTTGGTCATGCCGGGGATTTTTCCCTGAGAGGCCATTTCACGCAAGGTGATGCGTGATAATTTGAATTTTCTATAAACCGCATGAGGACGACCTGTTATAGAACAACGGTTCATGATGCGATTAGGGTTGGCATCTAAAGGCAGTGAGCGCAGTTTGCGAATAGCTATCATCCGATCTTCGGGAGATGATTCAGCACTGCTAATAATCTTTTTCAATGTAATACGCTTTTCGTAGTAGCGGTTAGCTAGTGCAATGCGCTTCTGATTCTTTACAATTTTACTTTTCTTTGCCATATGAGCTCTGATTCCTTAATTAAAAGAGGCGAATAAAACCTCATTATCGTACCTATTGGCAATCAAAATATATTTTTTTTATAGGTTATTCATTTTGATGGTATGTATTCAAATAGTTAATTATTGTTGTTGTGATTTAGATAATAAAGATATGTTATTTTAATTGTATAGACAAAGGGGATGTATGAAGAGACATCAATTATCTGCAAAGCTATATGATGAAAACATTGAATTGGCTTTCTTTAAAAAATTAGAAAAGCGACTCCCTTTCGATACGGAGATTCTGCAAGTTTTGGCTGAGCTATATACCAAGAATAAATTTTATCAAGCTGGGCTAGCGGTAGATCTTAAATTATCTAAATTAGAACCTCAAAATGGAACAGTATGGTATAATTTAGGTTGTTCTTTCGCCTTAAATCAACAATTTGATGAATCATTTAAAGCACTCTCCAAAGCAATCGAATATGGATATGATGATTACGAATGGATCAAGAATGATAGTGATCTTGATGGTCTAAGGGATGATAAACGATATGAGTCTTTGATAGAATTAATTTTCACTCAGACGTATTCATCTTATGAAGATGAAGAGTGTTGATTTTTTATCTACCGTGTGATTGGTTTTTTTGCGTTATTCGCTACATTTAAACCCATGTATAGCGAGCCATCCATTTCGACAGAGGTTGAAAAAACAAAAATTTCATCTAATGTGATTTATATTTCATCCGTTTCAATCAAGGGAAAGAAAACAAGTATTGCGCCAGGTTGCATTTTAGGTGAAGAAGGTCCAGTGATACTTGAGAACTGCCGTTTAGGGCGAAATGTTCGTCTTAAAGGAGGCTATTTTAAAGATGCTGTGTTTCTCGATTATGCCTCTATGGGTACAGGTGCTCATGTTCGCGAAGGAACACTCTTAGAGGAGTATGCAAGTGGGGCTCATACAGTTGGGCTAAAGCAGACTATTCTTTTTCCATATGTTACTACTGGTAGCCTTATTAATTTTTGCGATGGATTCATTTCAGGCGGTACCGATTGCACGAACCATTCTGAGATCGGATCATCTTATGTTCATTTTAATTATACACCCAATCAAGATAAAGCGACCGCTTCTCTATTTGGAGATGTGGCACGAGGTGTTTTTCTTCAAGAAAATCCCATTTTTTTGGGCGGACAGGGCGGTACAGTTGGGCCAGTTAAAGTAGCTTTTGGCAGTGTGATTGCCGCAGGTACGATCTTGAGAAAAGATATAGTAACAGAGAATCGATTTATCATTGAACCTTCTCTGAAACCAACAGAACGCCCTTGTCAGATTCCAAGGTATTCAGGTTTGAAACGGATAGTGACTAATAATATTTCTTATATTGGAAATCTCTATGCATTGCAGGCGTGGTATCAGCAGGTACGTTTGAAAACAGTTCGAGACCTTTTTGATGAATCTGTATATGCTGGCGCAGTTGAGTTAATCGAGGAATCCATTCGGGAGCGAGTCAGGCGTTTAGAAGCACTTCGCGAGCGAGTAGCGAGCTCGCATAATGAGAATCAACTCGGTCTAAATGATTTGGAGCTTCAGTATCAGCAAAGATTTATTAAACATTGGAAGGTGCTTCGCAAGCGATTGTTAAAACCTTCTATTGAAGCCCCACTTCACCTTACAGGCGCATTTAGTCCTAAAGAAGAGTATATCGAAACAATTCAAAAATTATCGGAGGAAGTTCGTTCGGTTGGTACGATCTGGTTGAGTGCCATTGTAAGAGAGATAGAAGATAAATTGGAATCTCTGTATGAGTAATTACTTTGGTACAGATGGAATTCGAGGTAAAGCCAACATGGGAATACTGCGTGGGGATCAGCTGGTCCTTTTAGCACATTCTATTGTTGATTGGTTGATGGATCGGAATTGTTCTCAGCCTGTAATATATGTAGGTCGTGATACGCGTATTAGCGGTACCATGATGGAACATACATTAGCAGGCGCTTTTACAGCGCTAGGGGCGCATGTGCGTTTAATGGGGGTTGTTCCCACTCCGGCTATTTCTCATGCCGTTTCCATTAACAAGGCGGATTTGGGTATCATGATTTCGGCCTCACATAATCCATTCGGTGATAATGGGATTAAGTTATTTCGGCCGGATGGTCATAAATTATCAAACAAGGAACAAGATGCTCTCGAATTAATCATTCTTGATTCTTCACGTCCAATCACTTGGAAAACTAATGATCAGATTGGAACCGTTGAGGCAGCGGATGGGGAAGTGATTGAATATCTTGATTTTTGCAAAGGAACACTCCCCACAGAATTTAAACTTGATGGGATGCATGTGGTATTGGATGTTTCAAACGGATCCATGTATAAATGCGCTCCAAAGCTTTTTCTTGATATGGGTGCAACAGTTACGGTTTTGCATGATCGCCCAAACGGAATAAATATTAATCAGAACTGTGGATCGCAGCATACGCAGGACCTCGCGGCAATGGTTCGAGAGAAACAAGCGGATCTGGGTATTGCTTTTGATGGGGACGGAGATCGATGCATTGCGGTGGATGAAAATGGAGATGAACTTCGTGGGGATCAGCTTTTAGCAATTTGCGCACTTGAATTAATCCGTCGGAATGAATTAACGAATCATACTTTGGTGGTTACGGTTATGAGTAATTTAGGGCTTCATTCGGCCATGCAAGATTATGGTATTAAAGTTGAAGTAAGTGGGGTGGGTGATCGTAACGTTATGGAGAAGATGCAGTCTTGCTCGGCAGCTCTCGGCGGCGAGGACTCAGGACATGTAATCTTTCGTGATTTACACACTACAGGAGATGGGCTAATCACGGCCCTGCAATTGATTCGTGCGTTGAATGCGAGTCGTAAGTCGTTATCTAAGTTAGCGACCTCTATACTCCTTTATCCACAGACTATAGTGAATGTGAGTGTATCCAAAAAACCGCCGTTGGAGACAGTTCAACCAATTCAAGAAAAAATAGCGTGGGCGACTGCTAAACTGGGTAAAGAGGGTCGAATTCTCATTCGATATTCAGGAACGGAATCAATCTGTCGAGTGATGGTTGAGGGTAAAAATGAAGATCAAATTAATGGAATTGCCTCAGCGCTTTCAGTATGTATAGAGAGCCATCTTTCATGAATATACCCCTACTTCGCACATCTTTACTTGAACGTAGATACAAAACTGCGCACACCCAAATAGATCTTTTTAAGCAACTCTGTTTTGAAATGTCAGAAAAAGATACGGTGTCTATCATGGGAGCTAGTGGATCGGGAAAGAGTACGCTTCTACATGCTATGGGAGGACTTGATTGTCCCGATGCAGGGGAAGTTTTTTTTCGGGGTGATTCGATTTATAAAATGGGGCATCGCTGGCGAGGTACCTATCGAAATCAACATGTAGGATTTATTTTTCAATCTTATCATTTACTGAGTGAACTCACAATACAAGAAAATGTGGCGCTTCCTGCGCAAATCCATAAAGGTCGGAAGAATGCGATGCATATGGCTGAAGAATTGTTAGATGCGATTGGGTTATCAGATCGCTTGACTCATCGTCCTCAAGAGCTTTCAGGGGGAGAACAACAGCGGGTTGCTATTGCACGCGCGCTTGTAAATAATCCCTCTTTAATATTGGCTGATGAGCCTACGGGCAATTTAGATGCAGCAACTGGCGAGAAAGTCCTGCACTATTTATTTCAACTCATTGAATCGAGAGGGCATAGTCTAGTACTTGTGACACATACACAGCAAGTTGCTGAGCTCTGTGCAAAAAATTACATGCTTAAAGCGGGAATATTGAAGGAGGTAGATGTTTAAATGAAAGTATACGTAAGTGGTAAGTGGGTAGATGAGGAAGATGCAAAGATTTCTGTATTTGATCATGGTCTTCTCTATGGAGATGGTGTCTTTGAGGGCATACGGATTTATAATAACCGCGTATTTTTATTAAGTGAACACATAGACCGTTTATATGATTCTGCTAAAGCAATTGCTTTAACTATTCCAATGGATAAAGCAGAAATGATGGAAGTAGTAGCGCAGACATGCCGGACAAATAAACTCGCAGATGGTTACATACGTCTTGTCGTGACGCGTGGAAAGGGATCGCTTGGATTAAATCCCTATTTATGTGAACATCCAGAAATTATTATTATCGCAGCCAAAATTCAACTTTATGCGCAAGATCTTTATGAAAATGGATTAAAAATTGTAACTGTTGGAACCGTGCGGAATCATCCTGAAGCAATTAACCCTAGAATTAAGAGCTTAAATTATCTAAATAATGTATTAGCTAAAATTGAAGCGATTAATGCTGGTTGTATGGAATGTTTAATGCTCAATCATAAAGGAGAAGTTGCAGAAGCTTCTGGAGATAATATTTTTTCGATTCGGAATGGTACGATCATGACCCCGCCGAGTCATTCTGGAGCTCTAGAGGGTTTAACGCGCAATAAAGTGATCGAACTAGCTAGAGAAGCGGGATATGAAGTAGTTGAATCTCCTATGGCTCGATATGATCTATATGTAGCCGATGAAGTTTTTCTTACGGGAACCGCTGCAGAAATTATCTCCGTTGTTGAAATTGATAAACGACCTATTGGGGATGGCAAACCGGGTAGTGAAAGCAAACGTTTAGCTACGCTTTATTCAGATCATGCTAAATCAAATGGATACGCTTTATAAGCGAGCATATTGCAATAAAATTGAGTCAATAAGACACTATTGAGTCATTATGTGTAGTTTAGATTATAGATACGTTGCGTCTTTGAAAAAAATTCTTAGAAATTACTCATATTTTTAACCAAAAATACTTGGTATGTTTTGTGCAACCTTAAACGATGAAAATGTCGTTTAGGATAAAAAATGAAATGTGAATTTTGTAATAAAAAAGATGCAACGATTCATCTAACACAGGTGGTCAATGGTAGTATGAAAAAGTTGAATATTTGTCAGCCATGTGCTGAAAAAAATGGAATCGACTTAAACTCACCCATATCCATTACTGATGTTCTTATGGGTATTGATAAAAAATGGACGCGGGGAGAACTCTCTGATTCAGTGGGAGAATATGATCTGGCCTGTAGTCGCTGCCAGATGACCCGTGCAGAATTTAAGAAGCAAGCGCGCTTGGGATGTCCGGAGTGTTATAGTGCTTTCTCGGCAGAATTAAATACTATTACTCAGGCGATGCACCACAGTCGGCAACATGTCGGGAAGATTCCGGCTCGAGAAGGTAATGAAGTCAAATTATCGGCTCAAATAACAAGCTTGCAGCATAAAATTGATTTAGCCATTAAGAAGGAAGAATACGAAAAAGCTGCATCGCTGCGAGACGAAGTTCGCAAATTAAAATTATTGATTGAGAGCGATAATGATTAAATCAATTACTCTGGATAATTTAGTTCAACGTCATGGGAGTTGGCTAGAGACGGGAATTGATGAAGGTCCGGTTATCAGCAGTCGGGTCCGTTTAGCTCGTAATTTAGATGCGTATCATTTTCCTAGCTGGGCTCCGGAAAATCAAAAACATGCAATTTGGAATCAGTCTCACGCGTTATTTTCAACTGTCGACAAGGCCTACATGTGTTGGGAAATGGGTGAGATGCCAGAAATGGATAGAGAGCTTTTATTTGAGCGCCACTTAATCAGTCAGGAATTAGCACATAAAGAGAAAGATAGTGGGGTTTTTGTTTCAACCGATGAAATGATGTCGATAATGATTAATGAGGAAGATCATATTCGGATTCAAGCACTGAAACCGGGCTTAAATGTTAAAGAAGCGTGGGAATCTGCAAGTGCGATAGACGATGAACTAGAACAAATCCTTAAATATGCATATAATAATCGCTTAGGTTATTTAACATCCTGTCCTTCCAACGTCGGAACAGGATTACGTGCTTCCGTTATGTTGCATCTCCCGGGTCTTATTTTATTGGAAGAGATGGATTCAGTTGTAAACGGTATATCAAAAATTGGACTAGCAGTTCGAGGAATGTGGGGAGAAGGCACGGAAGCAGTTGGTAATATGTTTCAGATTTCAAATCAAATAACATTGGGTAAAGATGAAGACCAAATTGTTAACCATTTAGAACAAATCGTACTTGAATTAGTGGATCATGAATTAAATGCAAGACAGCGACTGATGAATGAAAAACAACTCATTATCGAAGATCATATCTCACGTTCTTTCGGCTTGCTTTCGCATGCTAAATTGATGGCGAGCGGAGAAGCTCTTAATTTACTTTCAACATTAAGACTAGGGATAGATTTAAATTTGATTAGTGGAATAAATCGTCAAGAGATGGATCAACTCTTTATTTCAACACAACCTGCACATTTGCAGAAAGTTGAAGGGAATGAGCTTGATCCAAATCAGCGTGATATAGTTCGCGCTGAAATGTTGAGAAAATTTATGAAACATGCAAATCTGAAGATTGAACAGGAGTGATATGGATAATTTTACACCACGGGCGCAACAGGTTTTGCAATTAGCACGTAAAGAAGCGGATAGGTTTAATCATGGATATGTCGGCACAGAACATGTCTTGCTTGGATTAATCGCACTTGGTCATGGCGTAGCCGTAAATGCGTTACAATCCGTCGGTATTGATCTAGCTTCAGTGAGAGTTGAAGTGGAAAAAGCGGTAGGCACTGGACCCGAAACCAAAACCATCGGAAGTATTCCTTTTACACCGCGTGCAAAGAAAGTTCTTGCGCTTTCAGCTAGTGAAGCAAGAAGTCTTGGACATAGTTATGTTGGTACGGAACATATCTTACTTGGGTTATTGCGTGAGGGAGAGGGGATTGCAGCTCGTGTGCTTGAAAATCTTGGAGTTGATTTAGATGAGATTCGGTATGAAATTATGAAAACACTTGATCCTGAATATGATACTGAAGGCGATGAAGATTTTGATTCGGAACCAGAAGAAAATATGGCAGGTGGTGGAGAGCCATTAGCTCAACCGGCAAAAGGTAAATCGAAAACACCAGCGCTTAACTCGTTTGGACGGGATTTAAATAAAGTTGCGTCTTCCGGAAAACTAGATCCTGTTATTGGTCGTGAATCCGAGATTGAGCGCGTTATTCAAATTTTATGCCGCCGCACGAAGAACAATCCTGTTCTTTTGGGAGAGGCTGGGGGGGGAAAGACCGCGATTGCAGAAGGGCTTGCCCAGTGTATTATTGCTGGAGATGTGCCTGACTTATTAATTAATAAGAAGGTGATAACATTAGACTTGGCTTTAATGGTGGC
>MDSV01189503.1_pt1 | contig 15729 bp, 17 predicted proteins | sample 810851 | NCBI WGS metagenome assembly MDSV01 (sample SAMN05326640, study PRJNA326480) | marine metagenome | isolation source: seawater | place: Atlantic Ocean: North East | collected 2012
ACCGATTGCTAAAGGCACTTCACCTGTTTCAGGATTAGGTTGTGGTTTTACTGCTTTGTGTTTTTCGTTTTCTAATTTATTTTTTAAATTAGCAATTTCATCATCTTTTTTTGCAATTTCTTTTTCTTTGGATTCTACTTCTTTTTTATCTTCTTGGTCTCTATCTTTTCTTATCTTAGCAATTTCTACACCTGCTGGTTCTTCTTTAATTTCTTCTCTTACAGGAATACCTTTTTGTACCATTCTTGATAATGCTAAAGCAGATAAGAAAGGTATCTTTCTTTTTCTAATTGCTGGCAATGCACTATCAGGTATTCTATCAAATATCTTTCTTAATTTATTTGCGTTGTCTATTGAAATTCTACCGTCTTTCATACTAGCATATTGTTTTGCTAATGTGTCTAGTTGAGCTGTTGAAAATTCTGTTAGTTCTTGATCTTCTTTTACAAATTCTTCGGGCACACAATTAGGTACTTGTTTGCCACCTTTCATCTTCATGCCAACTTGTTTGAAACCTGTCCAACATGCCTCGGTAACCTCATCATAGCCTTCGCCTAATATTGCTTTAACTGAGCTAACTGATACACCTAATTTCTTTGCGATTTCTTCAGCAGATTTGCCATCTTTATCCATTGTATAGATATCTTTCATTCTGCCTTCATCTATTTTCTCTTCAACCAATTTAGACAAGTGAGGGATATCTGCGTCTTTAATTGCTAGTTGAGTTGGTATGTCCATTTTTTTAATCATGTCTTTGACAGATTGGGTTACATCTGAAGCCTTTTTAGACTTCCATGTATTCTTAATATTTTGTATTTGTGCTGGATTTAACTTACTTTTGAGATAATCAGCTACATTTTCTCTGACCTCGGCCATCGCCTCACTCATTAATTTTCTATATCTACTCATTTTTTCCCTCTTGATATTTTTTAAAAGACATAATTTTCATACTGGATTCGTCTTCTTTTAGTTTAACTTGCCAGTTGTCTCCGTATCTTGTCCTATATTTATCTATTGTTTCACCTGAAGAAGCCCATTCTTTTACATCTTTTTCTGTAACCGATTGTTCTATATCAGGAGACATTATTTTCTGTGAAGCTACGAATTTTAAATTGTCTTTATGATTGCTTGGTTTATAATTACCACCTTGATAATTCTTTTTAAATGCATGTTGACCAGGTGTCATTTGTGCTGTGTGATTTGCATAGTCATGACCTATATCATATGATTCAAATTTGTTAATCAGGTTGTCCATTAATTCTTTTTTCTTTTTGTCTTTGTATTCATCCATTTTTACCTCGTTTTCTGATACTGCTTTAAAGCCGTAATCAACATCAAGGTTATGTTCTCTTAATTGTACATCTCTATTTGCTGTTATGGGTTGACAATCCCAAATCCATGATTTGATTAGGTTGTCATTATTATCTTCTAGTACAACATAATTTGTACCTCTTCTAACGACCTTTCCTTCAATCTTCTCATTGTCATTTCTTACTTGGTCGCCTATGTTAAATATTTCTTCTCTAACATATAAATCTCTTTGAAATTCCCTTAAACTAGCAATTGGTTTCTTACCATAACCTAAATGATGGTTGACTGAATCTTTTAGATTCATACCTTTTCTTACTGCTTTAAATAGTTGTTCTTTTTCTCTAAAGTTTGTAGGTAAACCTCTTGAAAAGGAAGACATATCTCCCTTAGCAGCTGCTTCTCTCATCTTACTAGCACTCATACCTGTTGCGCCTTCGGCATCCGGGTCTCTTTCGCCAGCAGATACTACTTTAATATTATTAAAGTTATAATAGCCATGTCTGCTTCGGACATCATTATACTTGTTTAGTATGTCCTCAAATTCTCTTACTCTATCGCTACCTACTACCATTGTTATTGTTAAATATTTTTCACGATACAATTTAGATACTATTTCTAATATCATATTAGTTGTATTAATTTCCATATTTCTTGCATGAGCAGGAAACATTTTTTTCATGAAGTTCAGTTTTTCTCTAGGGTCTAAAGGATTCTTTTTAGGATCATTTGACCTAGATAAGAAAATTTTATAATTAGTTGATGGTATACTTGCAACTTTTTTAATTAATTTTTCATGACCTATTGTTGGTGGATTAAATCTACCAAAAGTAAATGCAATAGTCTTTTCAGTTGCCTCTCTTATAGAGTCTAGTTCATCATCTGTAATTTTATCATCTTCTAATATATCTTTTAATTTTTTATAGAATTTTAAATAGTGGTACTTCTCTAACATTTTATAAACTACATTCTTTGGTAGTTTATGTTTCTTACCAAATTCTCTGATCTGGTCTGGTGACATATCACTATTGAAAGCGTCTTGTCTTTGTTTTACAATGTCATCACCAGTATCTACTAGAGATTTAATACTATCTTCTATCTCTGATAATTTTTTATTTACTTTGTCTTGTAAGTTTAAAACATCATCTGGTTCCAAACTTCTTAATTCTTCGTAGTCAATAAGGTCTCTTATCAGTTCACCTTTAACTACATCTATTTCTTTTACCTTTTTCTGAAACTCTGACTCATACTTTTCAGGATCAAATGTTTCTTCATTAGGTCTTCTAACAAATTCATTCTTGTCTATATCAAATACACCATCTGCCATATCATCATTTTTTTTCTTTAATTCTGGATCAGTTATGACATAATAATTAATAGGATGTTTAGAACCAGGTACTAATTTGCCATTGACATTTCTTAAATTTTTTGCCAATGCTTTTCTCATAGCTTCTCTATCTTTTACAGGTACTTTAAATAAAATATTAATATCTAAATCTGCGTCTTCTCTATATCGTTTTGTTAATATAGAACCTATTAAACTATACTTTTCTACTGGTGCGTATTCTTCAAACTTTGCTATTTCATCTTTAATCATTTTTAAAACAGCAGGTTTTAATTTTGGTTTGTCTGTATTGTGGTCATCAAATACATCTCTAGCATAATATTTTTTAGGTATATCTATGATAGATTCATTTAATCTTTTCTTAGCGTCTAGTTCTTTTTTAATCCAACCTTTTGCAATATAACTTTGTAAAGGTTTTCTCATTAAAGAGTTAACTGCCTTAGCACATTTAGTTAATGTTATTGTTGTAAGTTCTTTATCGTCTTTATTGTTATCTACAATCAACATGTTTGACATGCCAAATAATCTTTGAAATTTACCTATATTACTTTGTACACCTTCCCAAGATTTCTTAACAACATATTCTGGTATTGATCTGCTTCTAGTTCTATTTCTTTCCATAGCAACAGGTAGAGTTGTATTAACAAATACCATAGAACAATCATAACCCAATTCTTTTAACTGAGCATATTGTTTTGATATACCGTCATAGTCTCTACCCGTAGCGTCAATAACCAAGCCAAGTCGACCATCAATGTACATGTCCAGTTGAGCACCTGTCTTTAATTTAGACCTTGCTCTAACCTTATCTCTTAATTCTGATTCACTTTCTGGCATTCTTAAAGATAAGCCAGCTTTCTTTAAACCTAGTTCAAAAATAGTATCTGAATTTACAAATTTTAAACCTGTACCACCAAAGGTGTTAGAAGCAATAAAAGATTTACCAGAACCAGGTCCACCTGCCATAAAAAAGGCTTTGAATATACCTGGATCGTAAACGCCTTCGTGTAAATATGTTTTAAAATCTTTCATTAATTTATCTTACCTATAATAGTATTTGCAATTTTTTCAGGTGTACTACCCTCTGCTTTAATTTTAATTATTTCATCTTTGTAATAATCTAATAGAGGTGCCGTTTCTCTTTGAAATACTTTGAATCTATTTTTTATTATTTCTGGTTTATCATCTGCTCTGCCTCTAGCAGTTAATCTTTTAATTACTTCTTGCTCTGACACATCTAGATATATAACAGAGTCATATTTTATACCTTTTTGTTCCATTGCTTTTGCTTGTTCTACATTTCTAGGAAAACCATCAAATATATAACCATTCTTTGTATCTGGTTTTTGTAATCTTTCTTCAACTGCGTCTATAACAATATTTGTAGGTGCAAACTCTCCTTTGTCTAGTAATTCTTTTACTTTCTTTCCTTCTGGTGTATCTTTGGTTGCTAATTCTCTCATCATATCACCAGTATATACATGTGCTATATTTAATTTCTTTTTAATTAATTCTGAATAGGTAGATTTACCAGAACCTGGACCACCTATCATTATAATTCCTTTTCTATCTATTGCTTCTATAAATTGTTTTAAAGATTTCATTAACCCTTTACCCAATCTTTAGCAATAGTAAAGTTTGCTCTACTAAACTCTAATCTATCTACTAATTTAACAGCACCTGCAACTTTGTCAACTGCAACATAACCCTCTGGTGCCGTAACCTTATAACCATTTGGTGTTCTTATAAAATGACCAACTGATTGTATCTGTGCCAATTTAGATACTAAAAAATTCTTTGCTCTTTGTAATGATATATGACTTGCAATTGCAAAATATAAAGCAGTTTGGTTTCTATCTATAAATGTTAGACCATCTTTCTTTGCTTTTATATAAGGTGCTTTACCTCTTTCAGTTTTTTTAGAGTCTATCTCTTGTCTTAACATGTTGTCAAAATAATCTCTAAAAAGACTTTGCATTGTTTTTACTTTGGCCATATCTCCTTTTGTATTTTTGATATAGTAATTAAAAAATGTTTTCAATCTAAAACCTACTGATAGTTTATCATCTTTACTTTTTTCCATTTCATCTAAAATAGGTTTTGCTTTCTGTAAAGAACCTTCAGCCATTCTTATTAATGAATCAAAACTATTTAACTCACCTTTATTAAATGTAGATGATCCAGATGTATCTTTATATTCAGCACTTGCTAAAAATACACTAGAAGTTCCTAAACCTCTAGCAGTACCAAAGCCTGCACTTAAACTATCCATACTTTTACCAGTATATTGTGTATGAAATACAATACCCATTTTTGTTCTAGATATCTTTCTACCAATATCACTATCAACTGGTACTGCATATGTAATAGTATTAGGTGTAAAGGTAATCATCTTCTCACCATCAATTGTATCTGATTGTAAATCTCCTGGTGTATATAATAAATCACCTTGTAGTATGCCTCTAATACCTAACTTTGGTAGTTCTTTCAAACATATCATTAGTTTAGTTGCAACTGCACCATTATGATTTCTACGAATATCAGCTGGTGTATAATTAATTTTAGGAGTTTTATTGAAAACTGATTTTGTGCCGACAAAGAATTTGCCGTTTTCTGGATTGATACCGGTTACTATAGCCGGCGCACCGTCCCATTTGACGGTCATGTTGACTTTACCACCAACACTACCTGCCAGCATATTTCTTACTGACTTTAAAAAGTTTACAGCATTAACACCGCCTTTAGAACCACGATTAATTATATCGTCTTCTAAATGTTCTAAATGCGTATTCTTGCTCTGACTTGTACTAAACCCTTTGAAACTAAACATTTCTCTCCATATTTTCCATTTACAAAATTTACCATCAATATAATACTCACTTCAATATTTATTAGATATCAGTTCTCACCGTGTCAATAACATCTATTTCCGGTTCAATGTCTAAAAATTCTAATAAATTTGTATAACTTCTAGAGATAAAATCTCTTACTTTTCTAAACAACTCTATAATATAGTTCTTAACATTTTGGTATATCTGTCTTATTTTATCTACCAAACCCTCTGTTAATAACTCACCTTGATATCCCATAACTGGTTGTAAGTCTTCTTCTAACTTATCAACTATCAAACCTACTACTGACCAATACTTGTAATTACCAGTTTTCTTACCTTTAATCTTTTGACTACCTGTTTTAAATCTAACAGACGGTTTCATTTGACTAGCAATCTTACTAATATATTGTTCATTGCTTACTACTTTCATATTTGCGTTCTTACCATCAAATGATACATTTAAAAAATATGTACAACTGCCTGGAGATTGTCTACCAAATTTAGTATCACCAGACATTGCTTCATAAGCAAATGCATTAGCAAACTTTTGATTGTTTGCAAATACAGATTTTAATTCTTCTTGTAGTTCTTTATGAATAGCATTTGCTTTCATAACTACTTTATCTTTACCTTGTTTAATTACGGTTTTTAATTGACCTGGTGCTACACCAGATGGTGCTAAACCTTCAATCATTCTTAATAGTTTATTTGATAAAACTTGATTGTCTAAAGCTTTAGCAGCTGCATGAAAAGTAGCAGTTGTTTCTGATTTTGCACCACTCATTAACTGAGCTGCGCCACCAGACTTTAAAGAAATCTTTGCTCTACCAACTATGAAATCTGTTTTAGGAGTTCTTGTTGAGGCAGGTACACCACCTTCAAAATGTTTTGCCCATTCTTTGGTAACATTAAGCGTATCTGCACCTAAAACTTGGCCTTTACCATTTATGCCTTTTGTTTTTAGATAGTTTGCAATAGGTTGACCAGCACCTTTAGGAATACCAAATCTTGATACAGGCTCTGTAGTACCATTGACGGCTGCCACTATAAATTCTTCCATTTCCTCGCCTTTACTTCTAGCTTCAGAAAGGACCACTTGATCTCTAAATTTAGAGATATCTTTATTTGATTGTTCTTTAAAACTTTTCATAACACCTATATTTATAATAGATAGGTGTAAAAGGCAAGTCTAATAATTCCATAGCATTTTAGGTATGCCCATATTAACTCGCCAAACTTGATGTTTATTGTGAAATTCTACTAAATGTTCAGCGTCATCTTTAAACTCGCACTTAGCCACCACATTCTTCTTGGAAGTGGAGTTGGTGGACTCGATCACATGCCATAGTATTTTCTTACCTTTTTTGACAGGCTTTGTTTCGTATTTCAATCTTGGATACCCCTCTATATTGCTTTTACGAGTTCTTTTTTTCTTCATAGATACCTTTTTTTATACCATTTGTAATATGTTTTATCTGTAAATATCTCTGCAATTTCACTAGCTGGTACTTGATCCATTCTGATACACTCAGCAAGAGATTCATATTCATAAGTATCTACTTTACGAGTTAGCTTTTGTTTATTTTCACCTATTGTAATAATAGTTCTATCTTTTTTAGTTAGTACACCCATGTTATAAATGAATACCTTGTTCCTTCTAATATTGGTTTTACTTTATGAGGATATAAAAAATTTGATGGAAAAATTAATATATCTCCTTTTTCAAAATCTATTTTACTATCATTATCAAACATTAAAAATTCACCACCTTTAAAATTATTATTCAATATACCTAATACACTTAATATCGGAACACCTTTTTTATTGCCATCAAACATATCTGAAATATGGTCACAATGATATCTCATCTCTTGATTTAGATTGTATTTGTTAAATCTTATCTGATTAAAACCTTGCCATGATTCAAACCAAGGCATATTTAATCCTTCTATATAATTTTTTACATGATTCCATACTATATCTTTTAGTGTATCATATGTTAGTGGTAACTCCCATGAAACATCAAAATCGGTATTATAAGTTTTGTTTGTAAATTTAGTTGGATTATAAAATTCATGTTTTTGCCAATCATAATTTTCTAAACTTTTAATAGTTGAATCACAAACAACATCATCTATACCTTTTTTAGATAACTTTACATATGATTTTAAATCTTGGTTCATACTTTGAAATCCGAAAACTTATCGTAAGGATCAGTTTCTTCCTGTTGATTAACTTCTTGTTGATTATTATTTACTATATTTTGTCCTTGATTAGAAACATCAAATAGTTTCATTTTTGACCTATCTACACCTACAATAAATGCTCTATTCATACTAGGATCATTATATCTATTTTTTAATTGTTTAATTTTTAATTGACCTAACTTCTCTAACTCTTCATTAGATATAATGGCAAACATAAAGTCAGCAGTTGCTGGTAAACCAAAACTTTCAGAGGTATCTTCAAGGCCTATATCTGTACTTACAAAACCTGTCCTTGTAGTTTGTGTTGCACTAAAGATTGGTACATCATGTTCTACTGCAAGACCTCTTAGCTCTTCAGCAATTGCTTTGATATAAAAATAAGATGATATGTTACCACCTTTAAATCTACTTGAAGCACATATATTTAAGTAATCAATAAAGATAACATCTGGTCTAAAACTCTTTTTCAGAGCCAACTCATTAATCAAAGATTTAAAATGTCCTGTGTGAGCAGACGCTGTTGGGTATTCTTTGATAATAAGTTGGCCTGTAGTCTTACCCTGGAGTTTACTGATTTTAGAGTCATATATTTCTTTAGGTAAATTGTGTAATTCGTCCATAGAGGTGTCTAATAAGTTTGCGTCTATTCTTTCTGCAATTCTTTCCTCTGCCATTTCTAAAGTTATGTACAATACATTTAAACCTTGTAGTAAATAACTTGAAGCTAGATGACACATAAACAAAGATTTACCAACACCAGTACCAGCAAGAGCAATGTTTAATGTTTTACTAGGTACACCACCTTTGGTAATTCTATTCATGTAATCTAAATCAAATGCATATCTTTTTTCTTTAGTGTGGTACCAATCAAATCTTTGTTCTGATTGTCCTAGATAATCATGGCCAACATTCTTATCGAAAGATACTGATAATGCCTCTGACAATATACTTGGTATTGCCTCTGGTGATCTAGTCTTATCTCTATTGTCTATGATTTTAATGCCGTCTAATACTGCATTATGCACGGCTCTATCTTTACAAAACTTTTCAGTTGTATTTAATAACCATTGAATATCTGGTTTCTCATCATGTAAAGTATTAACTAATTCTTTTATAGTTTTAAATTCGTCTTCATTGATATCTTTTCTTTGAGTTATCTCAATGATAATTGTTTCTTTAGTAGGTAGATTATTATACTTTTCAACAAATTTAAATATCTCTGTAAATAATATCTTCTCTTGTCTATTAGAAAAGTAATCCTCTTTAATAAAAGGTATAGTCTTTCTAGTAAACTCTTCATTAGAAAGAAGATTACTTAATATTGTAATCTCTATTCTTTCGTTATTATTGAGTGATAATTGAGCCATCTTTTATTTTCTCTTCCATTAATTCTACTAAAATGTCACCAATATAATTGATAAACTCTTGATTGTCAAGCGTCTCTTCGTCTTTAGGATTTCTTAATACGGTGTAATCAAACTTTAATGGCATGGTGCCATCATCAGCTTCGCCACCTGCAAAACCAACTTTGCCGTATTTGTAGATGATACCGTCAAATTTACCACCTGTTAACTTGATACAGGACTGGTCTTCTTTGTCGTTTTCTACAAAGACAAACTTACGCTGGGTTGTCTGATCCGTAGGAGAATTGTTTTTTTGTTTCTTCATCAATTTTATCTAACATATCCTTTGTAAAATATTTTTCTGGATTATCATTAATATTTTTACCAAATACTTTAGTACCATCTGGTAATTCATATCTAGTTGATACTTTTTTAATTAAACCACCTTCTTCGGCGATTTCTAATAAACCATAATACTTGTCAAGACCTTTGTCATAAGTTAATTTAACATCTACCATAGCATTCTCTATAGTCAATCTTGATTTGTAATTTTTACAATGAATTATATTACCAACTACCTCTGTACCGTCTTTTACTTTTCTTTTACCTAGGTAGATGATTGATGAAGCGGCGTATTTTAAACCTGATCCGCCACCCATTTCTTTTTGTGGGAACATAGAACCAATAACATCATAGGTGTGATTGGTCATAATCATAGGCACATTTGCTTTGCCTAATTTTAAAGTTAAAACTCTAAATGTAGATTTGACAATTTGTGATCTTGTCATATCTCTTGTTTCTTTACCCTCTGCTGTGTCTGTCATTTCTTTAGTTGTAGATAACATACCTAAACTATCTAATACAAACATCATAGGTTTTCTTTTATCTTCTGGTTGTTCCAGATATTTGTCAACAATTTTAATTGCTTGTGTTCTAAATTCTTGTACCGTTGCCACAGGAATAACTACAATTCTTGTACTATCTAATCCTCTGGACTCTATCATATCTTTTGATATAGCATTTTCAGACTCAAAGTATATTACACCTGCGTCTTTATCTGCGTCTAGAAAACTTTTACATACACCTAATGCAAAGAAAGTTTTACCTGTAGCAGCTTCACCTGCAATAGCAGTTATCTTATTACCTGGTAAACCACCATATATTGAACCTGATAAAAGGGCGTTAAAGGCATAAGAGCCTGTATCAATAAAACTGGTTACATCTGCACTATCTATACCCTCACTAGCAAGTGTAGCGTATTCATTTCCTGTTTCTTTTATTATATCTTTTAAAAAATCACTCATTGTCATCCTTTATATCATTTATTATTGTTATAGTCAAGCGTGGTTTGTTATGTTCTATCAATAGTCCTAATTCCATTATATCCAATTTCAGCAGTTTGTTCTTTATATTTTTCTTTCCACATATCAAAAGTCATGCCTAAATGTTCAGGCCATTGTACTTTGTAATGGTCACCTTTCTCACATATTTGTTTTATATAGTCTTTATGTGTAGTAAATGGTGTATAAAATCCACTATTTCTAAATTTACCAAATGCTATTTTATTCATAGTTCTATTTTTAGCGTTTGTATTTGTTGCTTCATAATATTGTTTTAACTTATCTTCATTTACTAAACCATGATGAGCAGCTATCATGTTAAAATTATCTGCTTTAAATAATGTATAGTGTGTAAACCCACCATCAATATCCATGTCTCTTAATAATTTACCATTTTTCCATACATCTAATTTATGTTTTAAACTATCTGACATTGGTAATTCAGCACATTTTCTCCAGAAAGGAGTATCTCTTCTATCATTTATATAATGTAATCTTACAAAGTCTCTTACATTATTCATTACACCATCTACAAGTTTATTTAAAACATCTATATCTTTTTGTGTATAACCAGGTAGATAATGCATAAAGGCAAATGCTTGATTAATAGAAGTACCTATTGATGTTGCCTCTAATGGTTCTATAAAGTTTGCACTTAAACCAACTGCATAACAATTTTTAATCCATACTTTATCTAATTTACCTGGATCAAACTTAATATTTTTTGCAACATTAATATCATGACCCATTTCTTTTTGCACTTCATCTACTGCCTGATCTTTAGTAATAAAATCTGTATCATAAATGTATCCGTTTCCGTGTCTACCATTTGTAGGTATTCTCCAACGCCAACCACTATTCATTGCTTTTGCTAATGTTGTTATAGCATAGTTATCTGTATCACCTGTAGGAAAAGCAATTGCTTCTTTTAAAGGTAATTGGTCACCATATGAAATCCATTTAGCACCTAACTTACTCATTAATACTCTTTTAAAACCTGTACTATCAATGTAAAAATCTGCCTTATGATTTCCTTTTTCACATATTAATTCATCTATTTCACCATTGTTATTTAATCTAACTTCTTTTATTTCATCATCAATTAGTTCTATGTTATTTTGATTTGCTAATTCTGTTAACCATTTGTTCATTTCAAAAGTATTAAAGTGATATTGATATAGACCACTCATTTTTAATTGTATATTTTCTGCCACTTTTCCTGGTTCATAAGTTTGTTCAACATCATCATTGATAATACTTGAAGGAACCCAATCATAATTTGAATACATCTTATTACCAATTCTAAACTCAGCGCATTTATCATCACCAGCATGAATACTTTGAAAGTCTCCAGATATAACATGATAATATGTTTTATCTTTCATCCAATCAACAAATTTTATGCCTGCTTTACCAGTTGCTTTTGTTTTTGATATTAATTCTTCTTCGGATACACCCATAAAATGTCTGAAATCAGTAAAGTGTTCAGTTGATCCTTCACCTACACCTATAATACCAATCTTTTCTGGTATTAACATTTTTATATTGATGTTTTCACCATAATTTTTTTTCAATATTAACGCTGTGATAAAACCTGCTGTACCACCACCTGCTACAATTAAATTTATTTTTTTCATTTTCTATCGTCCCATAATGATGGTTTATATTCTTGGTCTAATTCTTTTGCTTGATCTTTCTGTGCCTCTCTATAACCACCAAGTTTAGATTTAGTAGCACCAAATTTTGACCACATATTCCAAAAGTTTTTAATTCTCATTGACCATAAATCTTGCGTTTCTAATACTACCTCTAAATTAAATTTATCTCTTTTAAATGGTAGATACATACACAAAGGTGTACCTCTTTTTATTTCAATAGTACCCATTCTTTTTTGTACAATTTGTTGATTGATTTCATGGTGTATATCTGTATCTATGATACCACTCATTACTTCAAAATCAGGATTAAATTCATATGTCATAGGCAATTGAAATACAGAATACCCTTTTGGTGTTTTCATATTCCAAGGACAATGTGGTTTCCATACAAACTTCCAGTCTTCTTTTGATTCAGGTACGAAATCTAGAAATTGATTGTTACCATGATTTTCAAAGAAAAACTCCTGTGATGGTGTTTCCCATTCAAATTGTAATCTATCATTTATAGTTGATTCTAATTTAGGTTTAATTACACTAGCTTGAGTTGATCCACTACCTGATCTAACTCTAGCATTAATTGGCTCTGGATTTTTTTCTATTTTACTAGCTGATATATTTAAATTAACATCACACCACATAGGCAGTATATAAGTGTGTTTATATAAATCAACAAAAGCTGGACATTGTTTTGCTGTAGGAAATCCTAAACCAGGATTATCTCTTGGCATGTTTCTAAAAACTTTAGGAAAATGTTTTGTTGAAGGAATAGGTGGTGCTGTATAAATTAAACCATTGTATTCTGGTTTAGTCCACCATGTCATTTTTGGTGGTTCTTCTCTGCTATATATCTTATTAATTAAATTCTTTATTATCTTTTGCATTGTGTATCTCGTTCCACTTTTTTAATTTATCATCTTTGGGAATCCAATGTGCTGGTGGATTTTCCATTTCACTCTCTGGTAATCTAGACCATACCATATCAAATATTTCATCTGTATTAACAGGTACACCATTTCCCATAAACAATCTACCTGTCATTTTTTCGGTAGAGTCTCTTAATTGTTCTTTATTGTACTCTTTTTTTCTTTGAAAGTCCCAATATTCTTTGAGATTAATATATTCTTTTTCTGAAATGGCCATGTTATCTGATAATTTGTATGTCTGTATTTCCATTATTTGTCCATATTTCTAATTCACTTCTTAATCTACCGTCTTTTTTCAAATTCTCATACCTATTTATGGCCTTTTTACGCCACCATTCTATTAATTCGTTGTCATAATATCTATCATAGTTTTCTGCTTTGACTATCTTATCTGTTTTACCATTAACTATATCTATATAATTTTCAATGCCATAGTTAGATGTATAATATCTTTTTCTTTCTGTTAAATTTTTAGCATTTTTAATAGTATCATTAAATTGTTTAAGGTCATCACCATCTATTGACCTTTTTATAAGACCAATAATTGCATTTGTTAATTTAAGTTTTCTACTAGAGGCATCCTCTTTAACTAGATTGCCAACTCTATCCTCAACATACTTTGCTAAATCTTTAAATGGTTTACCATGTATCATTGGTATAAAATCACTATCAGTTAACCCTTTATATCTCAACATTGGTTTCATACCATCATATTGACTTGATGATTTACTATTACCATATAAACTTGTAGTCTCAAACATTACCAAGTTCATATCATATTTTTTATTTAACATTTCTCTAACTTCATGTGAACAACATAAAGCAGCCAATAATTTACCACCAAGATAATTATATCCGAATGGTTGACAAGGCACTATTACAAATCCCATAATAGCCGTCTTATTAAATACTGGCAGGTCTGGTATATTACCTAACAATTGATTTCTTGGTTTACAATTAATAACAGGTGAACCAAATCTCATAAAACCAACATACTTACCTGTGTTCATTTCTTTTACTGCTAACTTTAAGTTTTTTCCAGGAATAGAAACCATATTACTATGACTTGATATCATATTAATACAAGTGTCCCATGTTGTATTATCTAATTCAACAACTTGCAAATCCATAACTGCCGGAGACATATCAAAGTCATTAAACATTTCAGTATCTAAACCCATACCAGGCAAAGGTGCTGGTATAGTTTCTATTTGTGCCAACTTTTGGTCACGCATATACTGATCTATTCGGCTAAATTGTCCGAAATAATCGTTAAATATTTTAGCACAATGTAGTGCTTCGTTATTGTTTAGGGTCTTCATTATCAAATTTCACTAATAGCCATACTGGTATAATATACACTAATACCATAAATAAACAAAATATTAATCCTACTCCTAATAATTCCATTACTCACCTTCTTCCATTTTGAAACTGCCTATAAAATTACAAGATACACTAACTCTTTCAACATCTGATTGAAAAGGAAATACTTGATGTTCTAACCATGCAGGAAACATTAATATCTTTTTTTCTTTTGGTGTATGTAGTACAGAATTTGAGCTATATGGTAATGATTGACCATATGATAATTGTATTTTACCTGCTGTAGGAGTGTTTGAATGTTTATTACTTTCATTAACACCATTTTCCATATTAATATCATATGGTGCTTTTAGGTAAATAACACATGATAAAGCACCTGTATGTGTATGTGGTGGATTCCATTCATGTTTCTTTTGAAAATTTACCCATAATGGTTTTGCTAATTTTATATCTGTATATTCTTTTATGTCATGAGGTTTTTTAAAACCATATTGTGATTCTGCCAAATAACTATACTCTCTAGCAAACCATATTAATTCATTTTCTACTCTTTTATATTCTTCTATAGAAAATTGATTTACATAAGCATATTCTTCGGCAATATTTCCTGCTAAAAATTTTCTATGATCTGTTTCGGGTCTTTTTTGTTCTCTTAATTTTAAAGCGTTTGACCATAAGATATGGTATAGTTCATCTGAAATAGTTGCTTCCATAATACAAGGACCAAAGTCTCTGTACATTCTTACCGTATCATTCATTTGCCAATCGTCTGTATATTTTATATGTTCACTCATTATTTTCCTCGTTAAATCTATTTATTTGATTGCCCCAGCTGTCCCAACCCTTTGACACCTGCCTAGCAAATAGTTCACATCTAGGTAAATCACCACATAAATCTACAATATGTTTTCTTATAATATCTGGTTTTCTACTATGTTCTCTTCTTTGTTCTATAACTAATTGAGGTACCGATTTACTTACTCTTTTAGGTTTTCCTTTTGTTGCAAGTAAACACATTTCTGGATTACCTCTAGTCCAATATCCTAGACCTGTAAAAAATCCTGGTTTAGTTTTATTAGTTTTCGCCCATGTAAATGCCACGGTCTTAAATTTAAAACCCCATGCCTCTATAACTTTAAATGCTTTATCTAATAAAGGATCAATAACCCACATCAATAATACTGAATTGTCAGCAGATATATTATCTATAGGTAAATTACATATATCTTTTAAATTCATAACACCATAATGATTATCTGGACTTCTATCTTTACCTTTATCAGAATATGTTTTAAATGACCAAGGAGGGTCTGCATAAATTATATTATATTTTTTATCTAGATTATCCAAAGAAGTCCTCCAGACTGGCAGCCTTTTCATGTTTCCAACCAATAGATTGTAATATAAACTCCATAGGGTCTAAAAATGTTTTTTGAAATTGAACCT
>MDSV01090983.1_pt1 | contig 15728 bp, 17 predicted proteins | sample 810851 | NCBI WGS metagenome assembly MDSV01 (sample SAMN05326640, study PRJNA326480) | marine metagenome | isolation source: seawater | place: Atlantic Ocean: North East | collected 2012
GTTCCAATAAAACCTGTTCCACCTATAATTAATAAATTTTTAATTTTTTTTTTTCTTAATAATTTGCTCAAGTCTTTCCTTGTCCCTTTTTGTATCCATGCACTGCCAAAATCCATAATGTTTAAAGGCTTTTAATTGATTTAATTTAGCCGCAATTTCTAAGGGTTTTCGTTCTAAATACGTACGGTCATCTTTAATAAATTTAAGAAACTTTTTATTCATTACAAAAAATCCACCATTAATCCAACCTTCGTCTAAACTTGATTTCTCTTTAAAATATATAATTTTATTTCCTTTGATTTTTAGTGCCCCAAATCTTGCTGGGGGTCTTACAGCAGTTAAAGTTACCATTTTTTTATGCGTTATATGAAATTTTACTAATTTTTTTATATTAACATTTGAAAGACCATCACCATAGGTAACCATAAAATTTTCATTTTCACTAAAATATTTTTGAAGACGTTTAATTCTCCCCCCGGTCATTGTTAATCTTCCTGTATCAGCTAAATTTATTTTCCACTTTTTATACTTCGATTTTTTAAAATGATCCTTAATAATATTTTTTTTATATCCTAGAGCTAATAAAAATTCATTATAACCAAATTTAGAATAATGATTCATTATTCTCTCAATAATTGGTATTTTATTAATTTTAACCATTGGTTTTGGAATGGTTTTTGTTAATTCTGATATTCTGGTACCTAGTCCTCCAGCTAAAATTACAACTTTCATTATATATTCTATTTTTGAGCTTGATACCAATGAGCTAAAACATGGTTAAAGATCAAATGACAATCTTCAACTGGTCCATATTGTCCTTTTTCTGTTTTTACATGAATAGAAATATCAGACATTTTTTTTATTTTACCACCATCAAAACCTAAAAAAGATATAATTGTTCCTTTATTTTTTTTTACAAATTTTATTGCATCAATTAGGTTTTTAGAGTTGCCTGATGCAGATATGACAAGTAAAGCATCCCCTTTTCTATAATAAAGTTTTAATTGATTTAAAAATAAATTTGAATAACCCGTATCATTAGATATAGCAGTAACAATAGATGTATTATCAACTAATGACTGGAAATTAATTTTTTTATTTTTTTTTTTATATAGGTCAAAACCAAGGTCATTGGCCATAGTGCTCGCTGTAGCAGCGCTACCACCATTTCCTGCTAAAAAAATTTTATTATTTTTGTTAATTGATCTTTTAAAATATTTTTCTAACCTAATTAGTTCTTCATTATCGATATTTGTTAAGTAGCTGTTAAGTTTAAAAACATAATTTTCATAAAATCTTATAAAATTACTTTTCATTGAAATACTCCACAATTTGCTGATTTGTAATTTTCGGATTGTTTTGAAATGAGTTGTACCATTTAATTGTATTAAATATAGTTTTATGAAAATTTAATTTAGGTTCCCAATTAATCATATTTTTTGCCTTTTCACAATTTAACTTTAATAGTTTTGATTCTTTAAATAGCTTCTTATTATTTTTTTTCCATTTAAAATTTTTAAAATATTTCTTAAATATAATTAATACTTCCTTAACTGTATAATTTTTAGTTTTTGGGCCAAAATTAAAAGATTGTCCATTAATTTTTTTATTATTTTTCAAATTTATAGCTAAATATATATAGCCAGATAATGGCTCTAATACATGTTGCCATGGTCTAGTAGAACTTAAATTTCTTACACTTAAAGTTTCATTTTTGCGTATTGATTTAATAATATCGGGAATTAATCTATTTTTTGACCAATCGCCACCGCCTATTACATTTCCAGCTCTAGCTGTAGCTAGTTTAATTTTTTTGTGATTTTTAAAATATGAATGAAAATATGATTGAAATAATATTTCGCAACTTGCTTTTGAGGCGCTATAATTTTCATATCCACCCAATAACTCATGTTCTTTGTAACCAGACTTTTTTTCGATGTTAAGGTAACACTTATCACTTGTGATCATAACAACATTGGTTTTTTTATTTAAAAATCTTAAAGACTCTAAAATATTTAAAAAAGATAACAAATTGCTTTTCCATGTTTCTAAGGGATGAGAATATGATCTACTAACTATTGCTTGTGCAGCTAAGTGAAAAATATAATCAGGTTTATATTTTAAAATTATTTTTTTTGTCTGATTGTAATCACTTAAGTCAAATATATTTTCTCTAAGATTATTAAATTTCAGCTCTTTAAAAAAATTATTAGGATAATTTTTTGAAATACCATAAATTTTAGCATCTAATAAATCAAAGATTGCTGTTAACCAAGTACCTTTAAAACCTGTATGACCTGTTATTAATATTTTTTTATTTTTAAAAATTCTTTTTAATTCTTTAAGATTTTTCATAATATTTTTCTTACTATAAAATTAATTTTATTGTAATCTGGCATTTCTTCTATTGTTGGTTTTCCAAAATTTAAAAGCTTAATATATCTTGGATGTTTGTTGATTTTTTTTTTATCTAAAAATAAAAATTTAAATATATCATTTTGTAAATTTGATTTATTTAAATTTAGATATTTTAAATTTATAGGTAATTTATATAAATTTAAAATTTCTTTGGTTGTTTTAATTAATTTATTTTCTTTTAAATTTGAGGCATAATACAATTCACACAGTAAACCAATTCCAACTGCTTCTCCATGTCTTAATATTTCAAAATTTTTACTATTATTTTTTTCTAGCGCCATCTCTATTGCATGTGCAAAAGTGTGACCAAAATTAAGCATAAGTCTCTCTTTTTTTTCCATAATATCATTTTTAAAGAAATTTATTTTTATTCTTAGACTCCTAAAACATAAATCTTTTACATATTTGATATTTTTTTTTTTTATTAATACATGGTGCTTTTTTAAAATTTTAATAATTGACTTATCTTTTAGCAATCCACATTTTAAAATCTCAGGCAAACCTGAATTAAATTCTCTATATGGTAATAATTTGATTATATCGTTTAAAAGATAAACTTTGTTAGCATGATAATACGTTCCTATAGAATTTATTATGCTCTGATAATTAACAGCTGTCTTTCCGCCAATTGCACTATCCACCATGGATGTCATTGTGGTTGGAATATGAAAGTATATCGTACCTCTCATGTAGAGACTAGATGCTAGAGCTGAAAGATCTCCCAGGACTCCTCCTCCCATGCTAAGTATGGTTGATTTTCTTGTAAATCCTTTGGAGATCATGAAATCAATTATTTTAAGTACAGCTTTTAGACTCTTATTTTTTTTTGAGCCAATAAACTCTATTTCAAAAACTTTACATCCAGAAAATTTCAATGCTTTAACAACTTTCTTTCTAATTTCTTGAGAAATATTTTTATCGAATAAAAATAATAATTTTTTATCAGATTCTAGTTTATCTATATCGTTAGAAATTTGATTATAATTATCTTTTAAATAGTGAATATAATGAGACTGATTACCTATTTTATACTGGAGATTCATTTATTTGTATATTTTAAAGAATTTATCTCTAGACATTTTTAAATTTGCTTTTCTATAATCATCATAAACATCGACAGAAAAGCTATCTCCTTTTAATTTTAAACTTTTAATTTTAAGTCCAATTTCTAATGCTCTAAGGAGTTCAATATCTTCTATACTTTCAAAATATGTTTTTTTTGTTAAACAAAATTTTTCTAAAGATTTAGGGAGAAATGAAATAATTGAAAGATGTTTCAAGCTTTTTTTAATATCTTTTTTAAAGCTAAACGGCAAATTAGCTCTTGATAAATACATAACTTCATTTTTTTTATTTAACAAAACTTTTACTATATTTGTATTATTAGTAGGTTTAATTTGTAATGTAGGCAATATGATATCTGCATTTTTATTTTTTGAATGAAAATTGACTATTTGATCTATATGGTAAGGACTTATTAAAGGTTCGTCACCTTGAATATCTACAATAAAATCATATTTGATTTTTAATTTATTATACGCTTCATTTATTCTTTCAGTTCCATTGGAATGATTTTTAGATGTAATAATTACTTTAGCACCATATTTTTCAGCAACCTTTTTTATCTTAAGATCATCACAACAAATATAAACTTCGTTCAATTTTTTTGACAATTTAGCTCTTTTGTATGTATGTATTATTAATGGTATATCATTAATTGGAAGCAAAGCTTTTTGAGGCAATCTAGTAGAGTTTAATCTTGTTGGAATTAATCCCAAAGCTCTCATGTATTTGACCAGCCTCCATCAATTTTGATTGTTTCACCATTAATATAACTTGACTTATCTGAACATAAAAAAAAGATTAATTCTGCTATTTCATATGGCTTTGCCCATCTTTTCATTGGTGTTCTTGATAATGTCCATTTGTAAAGAGCTTTTCTTTTTTTTTTAAATTTTTCATAAAAACTTGTTTTTGTAAAACCAGGTTGAATTGAATTAAATCTTATTCTACCTTTAAATTCACTTGCCAAACATTTTGTAAGTCCGTCTACTGCTGATTTAGTCGATCCATAACCTGATAAGTTTTCAAATCCAAGTGAACCAACAATAGAAGAGATATTTACGACCGAACAATTAAATTTCTTATTTTTAGAATATTTGACATACTTTTGTGTCAAACTGAAAACTGAAAAAAAATTTACATCAAAAATTTTTTTAATATCTTTTTTTGAAATTTTTAAAAAATTTTTTCTTTGCCTTTGGCCAGCATTATTAATTAAATACTTAACATTAATTTTTTTTTTTTTAATATATTCAAATATTTTATTTATAATTTGCTCATCAGTTACATCACCCTGAAAAACTTTAATATTTGGATTATTTTTATAAGCAGATAACTCTTTCACATTTCGGACTAGTACAATTGCAAATAGTTTTTTTTCAACTAACAATTCTAAAAAGGATCTTCCAATACCTTTGGAAGCACCTGTTATAAGATAATAATAATTATTTTTCATATTTAAAGATTTTTTTCCATTCATTAAATTCTGTGTTAATCAAAAAAAAGTTTGAATTAATATTATTTTTTCTACCTTTATTACTAGTATTTTTTAAAATTTGATCAAGCTCAATATTATCATAAAAAAAATCACAATGAATATTTCCTTTAAGAGGAGAAAAATTAAAGAAATCAGACTCTAATAAAATTGCAATTTTTTGACCTTCTAAATAATAATCTACTGATGCTGTTGTTCTATTTGTGCAAATGACTAAATCAAATTGTTTTTTTAAATTACTTTCATCGCTCTTATAAAATTTGAAATTTAATTTATCACTTTTAAAATTGTTTAATGGATGTTCTTTAATGAATATCTTATAGTTTTTAATTAGTTCAGATTTATTTAATACATTTGTTAATAATTCATTTGATTTTTTTGAATAATCTAAAAGTAATAGAATTTCATTTTTTTCTTTTGATTCTGATTTTTCAAAATATAAATTTCGTTCATATCTTAGGGATTCTACTTTTTTTACATCGGAGTCTTTGTAGCCAAAATTTAAAAGTTTATCAAAACTATCTTCGCCATTCGCAAGTAAAACATCGGGATTAAATTTAGTTTTTTTATATCTAATATCCCAGAATCTCACTGATGAACTAACTACACCAAATATATTTCCTTTATTATTTTTTTTCCAATGATAAATTAGTGATTTTTCCCAAGGTTGATTTTCATGGATATAAAAACAGTTCTGATTAAAATTATTTTTTTTAAAAAAATTATCAAATAAGTAAAAATAATATAACTTTATAACTATGTTAAAGAATAAATAATTTCTTCCTAGATCAAATAACATTATTGGTGATATATCTTTATTATCGTATAAAAATTTAAATTTATTTACATTTTTGTGAAATCTAATTTTAATTTTTAAAGAAACTATGAAAATTTTCCAAATTGTTTTGAGATCTAAAAAAGTATCCAAAAAATTATGAATTTCATTTTTATTTGATAAATCATGTACTTTATAATTTAACTGTCTAAAATTATTTTCAATATCATTTTTAATATACAAATTAAGAATATTCATATTTACAATTTTTTTTAAACTTCCCCAAAATAATGAAATATAATTTCCTTTTTTAAATTCCTCTTTTTTGATGTATGAAAAAAATGAAATAAATAAATTGTACTCTTTATTGAAAGAAATTTTTTTTCTACTGAAAAATAATTTTCTAAATAAAAAAAATATTGCTTTAAAAGAACTAAATAATTCAAATATGAAATTTATTTTAAATTTATTATAATTTGTTTTTTTTTTAATTTTTTGGTTGTTTAATATATTTTTTATTGTTTCTTTATAAATTTTATCTTCAATATCTACATGGATATCATTAAATTTAAGAGTTTTAGCTATTTCTATTACAGCTATAACTTTTGTTAATTCATAAAATTTATTTTTTTTATATAAATTTTTTTCTTCAAAATTAGTTAATAACCAAAAACTAAAATCTTTTTCTATTTTAAATTCATCAAAATATTGATAATTATTTTTTTTAAAATTCTCTAAAACACTTGTGAGTTTTTCACGAAGAAAAATATCGTTATTTTCGATGTAGTTTGCAATTGATATATCTTTGTTATTTTTTTTAAAAAACTTGTTCCAATAAATTGTTTTAATAATATCCTCATTATTTTTTAATATTATTTTTTGTAAATTTTTCAATTTTTAGACCATTTTTTTGCTGCATTAAATTGAGATAAATTATCAATATCAATAATTTCTTTTTTATCATATGTAATAAAAGGTACAGTTTCTTTATTTACAAATTTTTTATACTTATTTAAGTTTTTAACAGAGTTTATATAAATATTACCTGAAATATTTGCCTTTTTTTTACTATTTTTTTCTTTAAATAATTTTTTTTTATTAATTATAAAATAAACTTTTTTATTAATTTCTAAATTTTCACTAAATGTTGCAACAGAAGTTTTTTTTTTTTTTAAATAACTTAAACATTTCATTCATAGTTTTTATATTTCTAAATGGAGAGGTTGGTTGCAATAAAATTACATAATCGAGTTTAAAATATGTTTTTTCAAACCATGAAATTGCGTGCTTCATAAATGAGTAGGATGTAGAATTTGCCTGTGAGATTTTGCTTGGTCTTAACCAGGGTGATAATAATTTGTTTTTAAAGGCAATATTTAATATATCGCTATCATCTGTAGTTACAAGAATATAGGGTGTCAATTTTATTTTTTTTGCAAAATCTATAGTATGTTGAATTAAGGGTTTTTTAAAAAAAGTTTTTTTGTTTTTGTTTTTTAATCTTTTAGAACCCATTCTTGCTGGTATTACTATTAAACCCTTCATTTTTCTTATTTAAATCTAAATTTATTAAAAAATTTTTTCACAATAGCCTCAGAAAATTCTTTTTTTGTTGAATATCTTACTTCATTTTTTTTGTTTTGTTTTTTCAATTGCCAAAAATTTATTTTTTTTCGCTTTAATACTTTTATTAATTTTGCCACAACATTTTTTGTAACTGACATCGAATAATCAAAAGGATTTTTGAATTTTTTATTTGGATACCCATACTCAATTATTTTTCCACCGTCTAATTTTGATGATAACAAATGTATTGTTGCTCCAACTTTATCAAAATTACCATCATATAGCGCCCAAAAATTACAATCAGTTCCTCTATAATATGGAGAAAGTCCCATATGTATATTTATAGCTTTATTTTTTTTTAAAAATTTTAATAATCCTTTTTTTATATAACTTGAACCAAAAACAATATAATAATTTGATTTAAAAAATTCAGGATATTTTTCAATTGATATTAAATTTAAATCTCCATAACTTAGTGGAACAATATTAACATTTTTAGAATTTACATAAAAATTTTTATTTCCAAAAAACTTAAGTTGAGCCTTTTGCACTTTATCAAAATATTTTTTTATAAATTTTGATTTATTATAATGAGAATTATATTGACCTGGAAAAAGAGATCGTGTTTCTTGAAAAACATATATTTCTTTAAAATGTTTGGAAAAAGTGTTGATCAAATAATTATGCCTTAAATTATTTGAGGTAAATATTGTGATTTTCATCTTAAATTAATTATAAATAAGTATTTATTATGTTTGAATGATCTTCTCTTGGAATTTGATAATTTTGAAATATTTTATAATTTAGATTTTTTTTGATATTTGAATTAAAACCTATTTTCATTTTTAATTTTTGTAACTCTTCAAGAATTTTTAAATTATAATTTCCACATGGATGTGACATTGAAATAATATTATTTTTTAGTAATTTTTCTAAAAACTTCTTATTTGTTTTATATTCTTCTTTAGATTTATAAATTGATAATTTATCTATATTTGTAGGATGGGAGTGACTATGAAGACCTATTATTTGTTTATATTTCTTTAATTTCTTTAAATCATTTCTGTTCATATAAATTTTTTTTTTAACTTTTTTTATACTAAAATTACTTTTATTCATCATATCCATCATAATTCTAATGTATTTTTTTTTAAGAACTTGATCTCGATAATACCTAAACTTAAGATCATTTTTTGAGTAAAATGGAAATTTTTTTTCCATATTTTTTGTAAAGTAGTTCAACTTTTTTGGCTGAATTTTAATATTTAACTTTTTGGAAAATGAAAAAAATTTTTCATAAAAAATATCAATTGTTTTAAAAGAATGTCTAAATTCTCTAAAAATTTCCAAGTAATCAAATTTTTTATCAAATATACTAGTATATAAAAACCAAAATGCCTTTATGTTGTATTTTTTTAAAATAGGAAGAGCTATATCTATCTGACACTTCAATCCATCATCAAAAGTTAGACAAACATGATTTTTATTTAGTTTCTTGTTTAAATATAAATTTAAAAATTCATCTGCATTAATTATATTTTTACGACCAATTATTGATATTATTTTTTCAAATTGTTGTGAAGATATTGATCCTTGTGATTTTTTAAAATACTTTAAATCATGAAAATGGTGAAACATTATTCCATGTGGATAATTTGACTTATATTTCATTAATTAAATTTTTTTAAAAAATCCATGTATTCAGGCCATTGTCCTATATCTATCCAAGATTTTTCTCTAATTCTATATATGTTTATTTGATTTTTTCGAGAAAGGTCTTTTATCACTTTATCCATAGAATAGTGTTTATTTTTTTTAAAGTAACTTAATAACTTTTTATTTATAACATACATACCTGTATTTATTAGAGTATTAATTTTTGGTTTTTCATCTATATCAATTAAATTTTGATTGTTATCAATTTTTAATAATCCGTAAGGAATTTGATATTTTTTTTTACATGCAATTAAAGTCATTAATTTATTTGAATTAATATGATCTTTAAAAATCAAATTTAAATTTGACCTAATCATAGTATCGCAATTACAAACGAAATAATTTTTAATTTTAATTTTTTTTTTCAATAAACCTAGTGCTCCAGCAGTACCTAAAGGTTTTTTTTCTTCTATAAATTTAAGCTTATATTTAAAATTAATTTCTTTAAAAAAAGCTTTAAGTAAGAAAGATTTATAATTTATTGAAACATAAAAATTTGTTAAACCAAACTTAATATAATTATTTATTATATTTTCTATTAATGTTTTCTTATTTATGGGTACCAAAGGTTTTGGGATAATATTTGAAATAGGTTTTAACCTTGTTCCTTTACCTCCAGCCATTATGATAACAGCAGATGAATTATTTAGTTTTTCTTTCTTTGTTTTTTTATTAAAATAACTTCTATCTAAAACGCTATTTAACGTTTTATCAAAGTTTAATATTGGTATTACGTCAATTTTATTTGATTGTTTTTTTAGTATTTTTCTTGCTTTATCAAAATTAATTTTTTTTTTATAAAAATGTAAATAATTTCTATTTATAATTTTATCTATTTTACTATCTAATTTTCTCTTTTTTAGAATTGCTCTCCTTAAATCACCATCAGAAAGAGTTCCTATAACTATGTTTTTATCATTTAAAACAATCAGGCATTTAATAAAACATTTATCCATTGTCTTAAATGCCTGAGAAATATTCCAATTATTTCTTATCAAATTATTCTTATAATTCATTTTTAAATACTTTATTTATAAGTTTTAAAATTATTTGAGGTGTATTCTTTTTAAAATACGGGCTTTTAAAATCAATGTTTTTCTTTTTAAGTTTAAGGATTTTTTTTAAAGATCCCCTTAATTTACCTTTTTCAAAAGTTACATTAAAAATACTATTTGACATTTCGCGCCCGTTTTGCCTCAAACCAATATTTATTGTCGGTACCTTTAAAATTGGCGCTTCTATAATGCCGCTTGATGAATTGCCAACCACACAATCCATCAAATTTAATATTGATAAGTAATCATCTTTGCCAAATGATTTAATAAATATAGAATTATTATTTTTTTTAACAAATTTAGAAATCAATGAATTTATACCAAGACCATAAGCATCTGAATTTGAAGAAGTGAAAATTTTAAGAGTATCTTTAAAATTTTTTAACTCATCAAAAAAAAGTTTTGCTTTTTTGAGTTTAAAATTGAAATCTTTTTCTGGGTGCAAAGTAATGAGAATGTTTTTTTTGCTAAATTTAAATTTATATTTCTTTTCGAAAAAAAAAGAATTCTTTTTTTTTATTAATGATGCATTATAAGCACCAAGCGCTCCAGAATTGACAATATAATTATGTTTATTCAAAATTTTATTTATTCTATACTTGGATTTGAAAGTAGGCGGACAATGATAATTGGCCAAATTTGTAATGATATTTCTAATATTATCATCAAGCGATCCTGTTGTTGTCTCACCTCCATTTATATGTAAAATAGGTATTTTCAAAAAAAAACATGTCATTGCTGCAGCCAACATTTCGTATCGATCACCTAAAATAATTGCTAACTTTGGTTTACTTTTATTAACAATAGATGAAAAACTACCAATACCTTTATTTATAGAATTTAAAATATCTTTATTTAATTGACCTTTGGGAAGGTTTTTAATGGAGTATATTTTATCAAATTTTTTTTTATTAATTTCATTTATTGTAGATCCAAATCTTTTTGAAAAATGCATGTTACATATAGCAAGATTTAATTTGTATTTATTTTGCAACACATCTATTAATGGAGTAAGCAAACCATAATCAGCTCTAGTCCCAGAAAATATCAATATTTTATTCATTTTAATCTTCGTTATAGATTGTATGCTTTAGGTACCATTCATTATTATTTTTTTTCCATAAATGTGGAGATCTAAATTTATCACAAATCGACATAAATTCATTTTTACTCATTGAGATAAAATCCATAATCTCATCAAAATAAAGACTTGGAAACTCACCATCAAATTTTTGAACTAATAACTTACCCTCTTCTCTGCTGATATGATTGTTCCTTATTTCTTGAGATGCTTCATAACTTGCTCTTCCAATTCCAAATTTAATAAATGTTGTATACCAGTGTAAATCGTCAACTTTATCATCTATACTTGAATATTTGCTATATGTCCCTTGGGTTCTAAAGGGTCTTGGCACAAATCCTGTATTATCTGTTGCATAGTAATAAACTTCTTGTGGAGTCCACTTTAAATAATATCCTAAATAATGTATTTGTAAATCAAATGCGCTAATCTCATCATTAGCCATTGGTAAGTAATTTTGTATATCCGACAGTTTTATTGAATTATCTTTAAGAAGCTCGTTTATTCTCTCTCCAGCAATCATAAGCTTATTTTTATTTTGATAAGTATAATAAGATTTATCTCTAAGAGATTTAGAATTATCTGCAATAGGATTGCCATACTCAGCTTCATTCTCTCCATAAAATATTAGATTGATATTAAATTTTTTAGCTAATCTTGGAGCAAAGTTTTTTTGTCCAAGAATAAATATTTGAAATGGGTGGAGAAGATTTTTAATTGATTTATATAAAAGTTTTTTTACAACAATACCATTTTGTTTAAAAGATATATTATCAAAACCACCAATATCACACCAATTTATAAAGTTTTTATATCCATAATCTGTGTACATTATTGGTGACCATGTAACTGTAAGTGGATTCATACCATATTTATATTTAAGTATATGTGCTTGATATGAGCTATCCTTTCCTCCGCTTCCTGGAACTAAACAATCATATTCTCCATTACTTTTCCTATATTTGTCTAGTAATAAAATTAGTTCTTTTTCTCGATCTTCCCAATTAATTTTATTTTTTTGATTATTAAATTTACATGCATCACATATTCCATCATCAGAAAAATTTATATATTTAGCTCCATCTCTTGTTTTATTGTGATAAAACTCTTGAATTGAAGATGGTCTTTGATTTGAAATTACACAACTTTTACAAAATTTTACATTTTCAGGCAAATTAAATAAAGTTTTCATTTTTAATCTTTAAAAAAATTATAATATATTTTTATTCCTTCTTTTCCACTTTTCTCAGGATGAAATTGGCATCCAAACAAATTTTCATGTTCTATAGACGAACAAAAAGAAAAATTATTAAATAAAGAATTTGACAATACAGCTTGTGAATTACCAGTCTGTACATAAAAAGAATGAGTAAAATAATAAAAATTCTCACTATCATTTTTGTTAATAATTTTACTTTGTTTTTGAAGTAAGATTTTATTCCATCCTGTGTGAATTTTTTTTTGGTTTAGTTTATTTTGATAAGGAATGCTTTTCACTTTGCCTGAAATTAAATTTAATCCATTTGATTTTCCAAATTCTTCACTTTCAGAAAATAAAATTTGAAATCCCAAACAAATTCCCATGATTTTTTTTTGTTTAAAATTAAATTCATTTATTAAATCAAGCAAATTATTTTCTTTTAAAAAATTCATGGCTGACTTAAATGATCCTACGCCTGGTAATATCAGAGCATCTACTTTACTTAATTCTTTTGAACTATTCGAAATTATCGAGTCTAACGAATAATAATCACAAGCTGATTTAATGCTAAAAAGGTTGGTTGTACTAAATTTTATTATACCTATTTTCAATTAATTCACTCTAGTTTCAATATTATAATTTTTTAAATATAATTTTAAATCTTTTAAGGAAACCGATTCAAAGCGTCCGAATAAAAATTTGTTTTTTAAAAACTCTTGATTTCCGATAAAATTTTCTTCATCTAGAAAATTATTTTTGCTTTCTCTTATTAGGCTATAGTGAAGCATCGAAGATATACAAACTCCGTTTAAATTTTCAATTCCTACAAGATTTAATACATGCTCCTTTGTTCCAATTCCTCCGTGATATATTGTTGGAATATTAATTTTTTTTATTAATTCTTCAATTTCATTAATATTAGGACCTTTGCCGGTTCCCTCATTTGCTATATCTGTTAAAATTATTTCTCCAGCACCTTTTTCTTGAATTTCGTGCAACCAATTATAAATATTTAAGTTAGTTACCTCTCTTCCGTTGTCAATTAAAACTTTGATATCATTCTTTGTTTTTATAAACTGTACAGATACAGAGATAGTTGATGAGCCAAATTTAGTCGCTGCATCAGATATGAGTTTAGGATTGCGAGCCGCTTCAGAATTAATTGATACTTTATCTGCTCCAGCTTTTAAAATTAACTCTATATCATTTAAACTTTTAATGCCTCCACCAACATTTAAAGGAATAAATATGTCTTTAGCAACTTTGTTTATCATATCTAGTAAAAAATTCTTTCCAAATAAGCTAGCTACTGTGTCATGATAAAGTAATTCATCAGCATATTCATCTGTATAAATTTTAGCAAAAAAATCTGGTTTACCTAAAACTCTTAAACCTTCAAGATTGATTCCTTTTACTAAATTATGATCTTTAATATCTAAACGTGGTATAATCCTTTTATAATTCATAAAATAATTTTTTCGTCTTTTTTGAAATTTTTAATCGCTTTTTTTCCTATAATCTTGAAAAATTTACTTGCATTTATTCCGTTTGCTGGCCTTTTTAAACATATATTCTCCTCAGTATATTTCTCTCCTTTTGTAATATTTTTAGATGCATATATTGACTTTCTCGCAATTTTTATATTTTTTTTTTCAGATATGGTTGGTTTTTTTAATTCACTGCCAAGACTTAATTGAGCTAGTTTAATCTTTTTAATTAATATTTTTAATTCATTTGGTTCAATACTTGCTTTATGATCTGGTCCAGATAATTTACGATTTAAGGTTAAATGTTTTTCTATAATTTCAGCTCCCATACTTACTGCAATTATAGGAGCTATTTCTCCAACAGAATGATCTGACAAACCAACTTTAACTTTGAATTTTCTTTTAAATTTTTTAATTACTTTTAGGTTTAATTCACTGAAAGGAGCTGGGTATTCAGTAGTGCATTGAAGTAGTATAATTTGACTCTTTTTTATACCATTATTATATAAAAAATTTAGAGCTTCACTTATTTCTCTCTCATTGCTCATTCCAGTTGAAAGTATTATTTTTTTTGCTGATTTAGCAATCTCTCTAAGATATAAAAAATTATTTATTTCTCCAGATGGAACTTTAAAGGTTGTGACATTTTTTTTTTTAAGAAAATTTATTCCCCATATGTCAAAAGCTGATGCCAAAAATTTTATTTTTTTTAATTTACAATGTTTAATAATTTTCTCTAAATTAATTTCTGAGAGCTCTAAATTTTTTATAAGTTTAAATTGATTAATTATTTTAGTATTTTTTTTTTGGTAATTTGCAAGTGGTGCTTTTTTGGAAACATAATTTTCTGTTTTAAAAACCTGAAATTTAATTGCATCAGCTCCAGCAGATTTTGCTGCATCAACTAATTTAAATGCAAGTTTTAATTTATTGTTATGGTTAACACCTGCTTCAGCTATAAAAAATATTTTATTCATTTATTTTTTTTTAGCAAACATGCAGGGCATACCTGAACCATATAAAAATTTTGCGTAGTCATTATCATAATTTTCATAAATATTTACCAAATATTTTCTAATATTTGAAAAATATGGCCTTCTTTTAAGTCTCTTAATTTTTACAAAACCATTTTTTTTAAGAATATTTGCAATATCTTTATCTGAGAATTCAATGTACAAAGGAGATAATAATCTATCTTTAATTGTTAACACCAAATCATCATCAAATAAGTTATTGATATTTTTTTTATATTCATTGTTAGTTAAATAATTTAAAAATTTTGTAATTTTTTTTTTATTTAAATTTATTATCTCTTTTTTAAATTTTAAATTATTATTTACTTTTTCTCTTAAAAATGTTGTCATTTCTCTCATTATTCCACCTGAACCATAAGCCTCTAAATATATATAACCACCACTTTTGGTAACTCTGCACAATTCGTTAATTGATTTTTTATAATCAGTTGTATGATGGATTGCTCCCGCACAATGTACGAAGTCAAAAAAATTATTCTCATAAGGTAATTTTTTTAAATTCGCTACTTTAACCTCATATTGATCCTTGAATAATTTGAATTTACCTTTGCTAATTTTTTTTAATTTAGGATTAAAATCACAAGAGTAAACATATTTTGCACCTAAATTTAAAAGATTTAATGTTGCATTTAGATTAATTCCACTAGCCGCATCTAAACATACCTTATTTTTAAAAAAATTTTTTTTAACATTAAAAAAAGAATGACTTAATAAAATATTTAATCTTTCAAAAATCTTTTTGTCTTTAAATTGTTTAGGATGAATTTTTGAAAATAATTTTTTGGTATTTTTTTCAATTTTTTTTAATGACATAATCTCCAATAATTAATATATCTAA
>MDSV01210067.1_pt1 | contig 15728 bp, 14 predicted proteins | sample 810851 | NCBI WGS metagenome assembly MDSV01 (sample SAMN05326640, study PRJNA326480) | marine metagenome | isolation source: seawater | place: Atlantic Ocean: North East | collected 2012
AAATGCAGATTTGCATGTTAAAAATTATGGTGCAAATATTGAAGACAGGCTAACAGGGGACCATGAAACTCAAAGTTTCGACACCTTTTCTTATGGAGTTAGTGACAGAGGAGCGTCTATTAGGATTCCATGGCAAGTTGAAGTAGATAAAAAAGGATACCTAGAAGACAGAAGACCAAATGCTAACGGCGATCCTTACGTAATTGCTATGTTAATGATTGACACTGTTTGTTCAGCAGCTTCTAGTTAGAAGTTGCTGATGCAACGACTTGTTCAATTTTATTTATAAATAAGTCTAAGTTACTATTAAACGATGCAAGAGCTGCTGATCTTCTCTCACCGGTATCTGGTGCAGTTAAGCCCTCAAGTAGTTCTTCAGTATCTGCATAAATTAAGTTAACTAAAATAACTAATTCATCGTGATTAGATAAAAGAGTTGCAGAGCTTATAGGTGGTCCAGGATTGGTAAAATTATCTACAAAAACAGAAAAATTATCAATAAATTCTTGGAATTCTACTTGAGCCTCTTGATAAGTTGTAGATTTATCATCCCAACGCTGGTTTGTTTCCAAAACTTTTTTTCCTAATTCTATTGCTTGGATTTTTTCACCAGTTATTTCTTCTAGGTAGGCTACAACATCTTCAGGAATTGTCGTTGTTGTAGATGTTGTAGTTGATGTTTCATCCGGCTCTTCATCTAAATTTTCTGTGGCAACTGGAGAGCTCTCAACTATTTCTAAATCATTTTGTGTTGCAACTCTATTTATAAATGTATATGTTGTTGCAATCATTCCAATTAGTACTAGAGGTAAGATTAATCTTCCTGGCTTAGGGTCTGAGCTAAATGTTTCCATGTTTATATCATATCAAGTTTACTTATATAGTCTTGAATTATTAAATCCCATACCTCATTTTCACTTTTTATTACAGTTATAAAGTTAGGACCGGTAAAAATATTTATAACTCCTTTAGTGTTAAACAATTTTAAGATATTAGGAAATTCTTTTAACTGATTTTCTGTTAAATTTTGAGATATTTCAAAATTATGGTTTATGATAACTTTCTTTGCGTTGGGATTAGGTGTATCTAAAAATTCCATTGTTTATATTATTTTAATAGAAAATAGAGATTAATATACTTCTGTATGCAAAATCAGAAATTATTACAATTAAGCTTTGTAAATTTTAGCCAATTTAAATCTATTCTTAGTCTCTATCTATTTACTACAGGTTCAACGCTTCTTGGATTTTCACTCTATTTGTTATTAGAAACTTTGGGTTTTTCAGCAAATAATATTATTGCTTGGTCTGGTCAAGGTTTATTTTGGGGATTAATTCTATTTTTTGTATCAATATTTATATTATTTTTCCCTGTAGAATTTCTTAATTTCTTTGAATTATTTAACAGATCTTTTTCAGAGTTGATTTCAAATATATTATTTACAATTTCTATTTCTTTATTTTTCTTAGTATTTTTTCAATTATTTTTACCAAGCTCTACTCTAATTCTTGCAGAGGTGTCTGATTTAATTAAGGCAACATCTTTTGCGGGATTCATAATTATTCCCATTGCTTTATTTTTATTTAACAACTTATCAATACGCATACAGCTTCTTAACAATTTTGGCTATAGCTTAATTCTCTTAATTTGGATTTTAGGAACTTTAGTTTTTATCTAGATTTACATTTTTTCAACAGGTTCTAAACCTAATATTTCAAATATTAAATCAATTAAGTTAAGAACTAATTTAAGTAAATTAATTCTTCTATTTTGCAGTTCACGGTTTTCACTATCTAAAATTCTCACATCTTTATAAAATGAGTTAAATTTTTGACAGATTTCATATAAGTACTCAGCTAAATGGTGAGGCTCCTTTAAAAGTTTTGATCGATTAAATATTTCTGAAAATTTAATTGTAGAAATTATAAGTTCCACTTCACTTAATCTAAACTCATCCCTACCTTCATAATTTAAGTAATTTTCAACTTTAACACTATCAAGTACACTTTTAATTCGAGCTCTGGTGTACTGTAAATAAATTGCTGTCTTTCCCTCAGTGTTTGTAAAGTTGTGGATATCAAATTTGTAATTTGATTTACGATCAACCACTAAATCAGAAAAAACTAAAACAGAGTTTGTTAAAATTGTTGCATTATTTTCATCATTTCTTTTATTTAAAATATTGAATAAATCTTGCCACAATGATTCAAGTGGGTAAACATCCCCTTCCCGTGTTTTAAATGGCTTACCTCCAGAATCATTAATTGTTCCAAAACCTATATGTTCAAAATTTGAATTCGAAAAGTTAAAATGCTTCACTGAGGAAAATAATTGTTTAAAATGCTCACTTTGCCTGCTATCTACAACATAAATGTAATTATCTGGACTGAATTTTTTTTCACGATCTATAACTGTAGCTAAGTCGGTAGTCATATATAAGTATGTGCCATCACTTTTAAGAATTAATATCGGAGGTTCTGTTTTTTGAGTTGAAATAAGAGCACCATTATCCATAATAACTAATTTATTTTTTTCTAAATTTTCAATCATCGATGGAATAATATCTACTACTGAACTTTCACCATAAAATAAATCAAAGTTGTGATTTAATTTTGATAAAGTTGTTTTAACATTTTCAATAGTAACTTTTGAGATTGTTTCCCAATCATTAAAAATTTTTGAATCTTTAGAATTGAGTTTTGATAAGTTTTTATCTACCTTGTTTTTAAAACTTGAATCCTCCGATGACTGCATACTAGCTTTGGGATAAATTTCTTGTAATTTTTTTACAGAAACATTTTCAATAGTTAAATTATTTTCATAGCAAAAAGTTAATATTTGAGCAATTGGCACTCCCCAATCTCCAAAATGAATATCTGATATACACTCATGTCCAGAAATCGAGTATATATTGTATAACGCTCTTCCAATGTTTAAAGGCCTGAGATGACCTACATGCATACTTTTTCCAATATTAGGTCCTCCATAGTCAAAAATATATTTGGTTGGAGAGTCTTCCTTAATTGTTTCTATAATTTCAGATCTTGAGAGATTTAGTGCTGCTAATACTTCATGTAAATTAAATTGAATATTGATAAATCCACTACTGTGCAATTCACAGGTTTTAATAAATTTATTACCCTCCAACAAAGAAGCCAAATCTTTAAAGTGACTTTGTCGCTCATCTTTATTTTTAATCCTGACTAGTGAAGGGGATTGAATATGAACATTTTGAATTTTTGAGAAATTAAAAGTAAAAGGTGTCTCTAACCTTTTATTTATTTCGTCTACATTTAAAATACTTGCAAACATTTACTTTCCAATCTTATAATAATTCAACATCCTAGGTACAATAATATAGGTCGAATATCAATATTATTACTATTTAAATCCATTTTTTATATAAATTTATTTCAAAATTATATAAAGTTTGTTTTCAAAAAGAGTTTCATCAAACTTATCTTCAACACAGGGTTCTTTTAGTTTTTCGCAAACATAAACTGAACCATTTACAAAATTTTTATCATATCTATATGCATCATTGGTTGTTAAGACTCTCAAAACTCTTGGACTGTGAAACGCAATTAAGTTATCTGATAAGTTTAAATTTATATAATCTATTACCTCAATAGCTTCTGCCTGGTGGGGCCCTCTTTGTTGATCGAGATTAATATAATTTTCTGTGATTAGAATTGAAAAAATTATCATCACTCCTAGAAATATAGTTTTAAATAACTTTGTATTTTGTATAGAAGTTTCAAAATTTACTTCATCTAAATAAAGGATTGTAATAAAAAGTAATGGTAAAAAATACCTTACGTAATATGGTGCTTCAGATATTAAATGAGAAAACATAAATACCAAAATCATATAACTGTATTTATTTCTCAAGGTAATGAGGAGTAACAAAAAAATAATACCAATTATTAAATTAAGAAAAATAGTAAATCCCGAAAAAAGACGCCCAATTTCTGAAATTAAAAATATTGTTCTATCAAATAATTCAGGTAGTAGGCTTTGCAATCTATTTCCTATATCTACAGGTAGAGTACTGTTTACAGTTGAAATAACATTATTTTCTGTATCATAATTTCCTAAAATATTGAATCCAAATAAATATCTAAATCCAAAATTTATTGAAATAAATAAAGATAAAAAAGATAAAATATTTATATAATTATGATTTTTTTTGGACTCAAAAATTAAATCTATAATTACAAAAATTATAAAAGTTGGTCTTATGATGCAACTTATTGTAAAAAGACAAACTTTAATTATAGGAGAATTTTTTATCGTAAAACCAAGCACAAGAAACATTAATGCTGGAAATTCAGTATAGATGTCTTTAAATGCAGAATTAATATTTGGATTTAAAAGTATTAGAAAATAACATAACTTTAGATACTCTTTAGAAGTTTTTTTATAAATTAAATAAGATATTACCCCAATACATATTGGTGTTATCAGTTTTATATAATACAAATTCCACATGTGTAGTAAGGAGGATATTTTTAGTAAAATTGGGAATCCAAATGCTGTATATATTGCAGACCTGTTGTTAAACGTAAGAGAATTTAAATATTCCTGTTTAGTGGTAAATTCCCCTAAATTAAAAAGATTTTGAGCTTGTAAAATATAATGGCCATAGTCTCCACCCCAAGTAATAACATTAAGATAAGGTATATAAGTTAAGGAAATAATCAATATTGAAAATTTATAATCAGTTATATATTTTTTCATTACAATAATTATAAAGTTTAAAAAACTTATAATCCATGACAATAATTAAACAAAGAAGCTTAATTTCTATATTTTAAAAAATTCTTTTATCGAATCAATCACATAAATTAATTGTTTTTTATTAATTCCTGGCCAAATAGGAAGCGATACAATTTCTTTGCATATATTTTCTGCAATAGGAAAATCATAACTAGATTCATTGTGCGCTGGAAGACTAGGAAGAGTTTTCGGATAATAAATTGCAGTTGAAATATTTTTTGAACTTAAAAAATCTCTAAGTAGATCTCGTTGATTATTTTTTACAAATAAAGAATAATAATTGAAGCTTGAATCTTCATTGTTTAAAATAGCTATTTCTTCAACTTCTTTAAGCTCATTGTCGTAGTACTTTCCAGCTTCTATTCTTTTTTTAATCCATAGGTCAATTTTTTCTAATTTTAAACTTAGTATGGATGCCTGTATCGAGTCCAATCTAGAATTGTATCCAAAAACTTCATTAAAGTACTTAATTTTTGAACCATGGTTTTTATACATTCTTGCCGTTTCTGCAAGTTCTAAGTCATTAGTTGCTATTGCTCCACCATCTCCATAAGCCCCTAGCGTCTTTGTGGGGAAAAAAGAAAAACATCCAAAATCGCCTATAGTTCCTAGCTGCTTATTTTTATATTTAGTTCCGAAAGATTGGGCTACATCCTCAACAATTTTTAAATTATAGCTTGAAGAAAGCTCTTGTATTGCTTTCATGTCTGCTGAATTTCCAAAAAGATGTACTGGTAATATAGCACCGGTTTCGGCAGTTATTTTTTGCTCTATCCTTGAAACATCAATATTACAATTGTCATATTGTATATCAACAAATACTGGCTTTAGGCCTGCTTGCACAACTGCTTCAGAAGTTGCAAAAAATGAGAATGCAGGAACTATAACTTCTTTATTTTTTAGCCCTAAGGAAAGCAACGCTATAAGCAATGCGTCAGTCCCGTTTCCAACTGTTACAACATGGTTAACACCTAAGTATTCTTGTAACTTATCTTCAAAATTTTTAACACTTTCTCCACCAATAAATTCACCTTTTTTTAGGTGGTCGTTTAATAGGTGCGAAAAATTGTTTTCAAACTCTTCCAGCTCATAGCTGAAATCAATAAATGGTACCTTCACTTTTTACCCATCAACTCTTTATTTTCTTGCACATCAAACATTACACCGAATAGAAAGAAGAGAAAAAATAATATTACAAAAGTTGATAATGCGATAAACGTAAGTTCAGGTATGTATCCTTTTGAAAAGTAATAATTTAAAGCTCGATAACTTAAAAAAGGTATTCCAAGAAAAAACATAAGAAACGAGAAGAAATAACTTATTCCAGCAGGTGTTAAGTTTTGAAATATCAGCTTTGTAAATACTCTTGAGAAAAAAAGCTTAACTAAAAGATAACATAACTTGGGTACAAATGTTACTAATCTAATTCCACTCTTTTCTTCTCCATAATGCGGTTCCACATTTACATCTGATACTTTCGCATCAATTAAATTGAGTAAATACAAAAGATGGCCTGGATATCCATAACGTTTTATCAACTTGTTAAGTCCTAATTCTGGAACTAATTTTAAATTTAGTGCAGTGTATCCCATTTGAGGATCCATAATATGGTAATAACCAGAAGCAAATTTAGTCAGAAGAGTAAGTAGGGTATTTCCATAGAACCTATGTTTAGGCATAATTTTTGAGACACCTTTAAATTTTAATCTATTACCTTTTGTGTAGTCCGATTCACTTTTGATAACTGGCTCAATTAAATTTTCAAAATCAACCGGTAAAGCTTGTGCATCTCCCGGCATCACTACTCCGACTTCATAACCCATTTCATATGCTTTTTCATAACCAGCAACTATCGAAAATCCTACACCAGAGTTTTTATCATTGTTAATTAAATAGATTTTTTTATTACTTTTGCCTAAATCTTTAATAATGCTTTCTGTATTGTCTGTTGAAGCATCATTAATAATAAAAATTTTATCTGCAATTCCAGGAATAGATTCTATAGTTTTTTTAATGAGCAATTCTTCGTTGTAAGCAGGAACAATAACAGCAATTTTTTTGTTCATAAATTAAACCTTATTTATCAATTTTGTACTTTTCTCTAAAACAGATACAACATCCAATGCGTGTTTTGAGTTATTAATTTTAATTTTTCGTGACTTCATACAATTTAGAAAATATATTGCTTGTTCTTTCAAAGGTTCATTGCTACTAATTTTAATATTTTTTGAATTATGTTTTTTAATTTCTCCGGTATTTGTAATAGTTGTGGTATAAAATCTGAGTTTTTTATCAATTTCCTCTGTATCTGAAAACACTAACGAACCCTTGCTTCCAACTATTACAAACCGCTGTTCCTTAAATGGATGTATCCATGAAACAAATACATGTGCTTTCATTTTATTTTTGAATGTTAAAAGTGAAAGAGTAGTATCTTCTACTTTATTATTTAAAATTTTTGTTGCTTGAATATCTAATTTTTTAACTTCACTATTTACAAAATCAAGAATTAATGAAATATCATGAGGAGCAAATGACCATAAGACATTTTCATAGGGTCTAATTTTTCCTAAATTTAAACGATTTGAATATATCCATTTAATTTTTCCTATTTTTCCACTTTTTATAATGTCTTTCATTTTTGTAATTGCTGGGTGAAAATGTAGCTGGTGGCCAACCATTACTATTGATTTATTTCTTTTTTCGATTTCAATAATTTTTTTCACTTCTTTGGTGTTTAAAGCTATAGGTTTTTCAACAAGTATGTCAACACCCTTGTTGAGCGCTTTAATTGCTATTTCGAAATGAGTATTAGCTGGAGTGCAGATTACAACACCATCAACGGATTCCAGCATTTCTTCTAAAGAATTAAAAAATTTATATCCAGAACTAGTATTTATATTTTTTGGATTTTCTTCAAATACACCTACTAAAGAATTGAGTTCATTAAATACTCTTGCTTGGTTTTTGCCCCAATAGCCAAAACCTACTATCCCTACTTTTGTGTCTCCCATAAACAATAGTATATATAATAAAGGCTAGAGTAATTTAATATGAAAAAACTTAATTTCGAAGCCTCTGTTCTAGTAACAGCTGTTACCTATTTTTTAACTTCACTTGCAGGATTAATATTATTTTTTATCTTGTACCAAAACTTTGACATCAATGTTGTAGGTAGATATTCAATTTATCAAGCTATTTTATTTTTTGGATCAAAGATTATTAGTTTAGGAACACAATATTCTCTCATGAAATTTGTTTCACATGGTGATGGGGAAAAAGTAAATATTAATTATCTTTTTTCAGCAATGTTCATTGTTACTGTGACATTTATTGTTGCTATATTGTTATTTAGTTTCGATATACTTAACTCATTTTTTCAAATGATACCTTACATAAATGTGGTAATTGAGCTATCTATTACAATTTTGTTATACGCTATTAATTATTTACTAAAAATTTTTTTTAACTCATACAAAGATTTTATTTATTACAATTTGACTTTTGGACTAAGAACGCCTTTAACCATAATCACAATTTTTCTTTTTTATTATGAAGTCTTAACTGAGTTCTATGAAATATTTTTATATGTTGAAATAGCGCTATTTTTAATCAATATATTTTTAATATTCAGAAGAAGAAAAAAATATATAATACAAACATTTAATTTAACCCTAAAAAGTCAACTGAAATATATTAAATCTTCTTTCCTATCAAGTTTTTTTTCGGAAATTAATTTTAAGGTAGACGTTTATTGTGTAGCGGTATTGTTAGGAGAGTATTTTGCTGGAATATATGCACTTATTGCTATTTTAGGCGATGGAATGCTAGGAATTATTTATTTAATAAGAAATGTAATAACTCCAAGCATTACAGAAGAAAATGTTACTAACAGTAGAGGAGAATTTATAAATTTTGTAAGAAAGAGTTTATTCCCGTCCGCTCTTCTTACTTTTGGTACTAGTATTCTTGCCTCGTTTGTTATTTACTTTGGTTCTCAATATATTGAACTTTTAAGTGTTTTAAAAAATAGTGGATTTATTCCAAGCCTTATTATTTTATTTGGATTGTCGTTCCTATCATTTTTTATAGTCTTTGAAAATATATTGCTACAACTTAATAATCCTGGGCTACATACGTTTGGTTTAATAATTCTTACAGTTTCAAACATATCTTTAAACATAGTGTTAATTGACTATGAGCTAATTGGAATTACAATTGCTACAATTGTAAGCTTTGCAATATATTGTTTTTATATCTTTTATTATGTAAACATAAGATTTAAATTAAATATTCTTAAAGTTTTTACAACAAAAAATACTTCCTAAGAGCTCTTCTAATATTATTTTTATAAAATAAAACATATTTGGAAAACAGTTATCTCAGTTATAATTCAAACTATGCAAATTCATGAAACAGCAGTAGTAGACAATGGCGCAAAGATTGGCAAAAATACGAAAGTGTGGCATTTTTCGCATATTATGAGTTCCGCTGTCATAGGAGATAATGTATCCATTGGTCAAAATTGTTTTATCGGAGAAAATGTTGTGATAGGAAAAAATGTTAAAGTACAAAATAACGTTTCGCTATATGATGGATTAACCATAGAAGAAGATGTTTTTTTGGGACCAAGCGTTGTTTTTACTAATGTTAAGAAACCGAGAGCGGCTTTTCCAACAAACAAGAAATATGATCAAACAATAGTAAAAAAAGGAGCAACGATTGGGGCTAATGCTACAGTGGTTTGTGGTGTAACGCTTGGTGAGTACTGTTTTATTGGTTCAGGCACAGTTGTAACTAAAGACATACCTAATAATGCACTGGTTGTTGGTAATCCATCCAGAATTATTGGGTGGGTTTGTGAAAAAGGGAATAGATTAAATTTTGACAAAGAAGTTGCTTTTGATGAAGAAACGTCAACTAAGTATGAAGCGACTTATGAAAATAATGAAATTAAATCAATCAGAAAAATAGATGTTTAATTTGCAGAGGTTTTTTTGAAAATTCTTCATATTATTGGAACTAGACCACAAATTATCAAATTGGCATCAGTTATAAATTACAAAGATTCTTTTTTTGAACACTCAATTATTGATACAAATCAGCATTATGAAGATAGTATGCAAAAAAACCTATATAGAGATTTTGGAATCGACTTAAGCACTATCAAATTTTTAGATTCTAATAAATTGCTTTCAAGTGATATTTCAAGCATGTTTAATCTGTTATCACAAGAGCTAAACCAAATTAAACCAGACATTGTATTTGTTTATGGTGACACTAACACAACTGTAGCAGGTGCATTATCTGCAAAGCTCAACAACATTCCATCAGTTCATATTGAAGCAGGGTTAAGATCCTATTTACAAATGCAGATAGAGGAAACTAATAGAATAATTGCTGATAAATTATGTGATTATTTATTTTGTCCCACTGAAACTGCTGTAAGTAATTTAAAAAAAGAAAAATTGGACCATAAAGCTTTTTTGGTTGGCGATATCACTCTAGATATATTTTTAAACACAAAACCACAAAAACCTTCTTTAATAAATTCAGATTTTTTTGATGAACAATACTATTTATCTACAATTCACAGAAAAGAAAATTTGAATAATTATTCTAAGTTAGAAAATATATTAGAAAGCCTCAGTACACTCTCTAGAGTGGTATTACCAATACACCACAGCTTAAAAAATAAACTAATAGAAATCAGTCTTTATGAAAGAGTTCCAAAAAATATTGAATTAATTGAACCTTTGCCTTATAGTGAAATGCTTTTTTTAATTAAGAATTCAATGGGTGTAATAACAGACTCAGGAGGATTACAAAAAGACTCATTCTGGCTTGAAAAACCAACACTTACAATTAGAGAGAATACTGAATGGAGAGAAACAATAGAATGTGGTCAGAATATTTTAGTTAATGAATTTCCTGTGAATCTTATAGATAAGTTTAATTCTATTAATATAACTGATATAAATAGGCAAGATTCATTTGGCAATGGAAATGCAGCAACAAACATCATGAACAAAGTAAAAGAAATTTTAGAATGATAGATAATTACAAACTTTGGATTGCTTTGCCAATATACAATGAGGGTCCGTCCATAAAAATACTTTATGAAAATTTGGTTGAAACTTTAAGTAATAATTTTACAAATTATGAACTTGTCATCTGCGATGATGGTTCAGATGATGAAGGCAAACACTACATAGATTCAATCATAAGTGAAGAAAACTGTCATGTCATTAGACATACATACAACAGAGGCCTCGCGGAATCAATCAGAGATATATTTGAATACATTATACAAAATGCACAATCAGATGATTTAGTTGTAAGGATGGACGGGGACGCTACACACAACCCGGTTTATATTTTAGATCTTGTTAAAAAGGTATCAGAAAATTATGATGTTGTTGTCGCTAGACGTATAACAAGCAATGACCAAAATCTTCCAGTCATAAGAAGACTTTATAGTGTTTTCGGAAGATATTTTGTAAGAATATTTTTCCCCCTACCCAATTTAAAAGAGTATACAGGAGGATTTAGATGCTATAGAGTTAACATTTTAAAGAAAGCATTTAATATATACCAAGGAAGTTTTATTCAATTAATTTCTTTTGGATTCGTTTGTACTTTTGAAAAATTAGTTAAGCTGCACCTTATTGGAGCAAAATTCTCAGAGGTGCCTTTTGAACTAGAGTATGATAATAAACTTGCTGAATCGAAAATGGTACCATGGATAACAATATTAGGTTATATATTATTAGTTCCTGTAATTTATTGGCCTAGAACAGGATGGAATACAAGAACAAAGAAGTTTAGGTTGTAAATGTGTGGATTTAATGGCTTGATAGGCCAATATGATAAAAATGATTTAGAACTTGTTAAGGGGAAATCAAAACTAATTGAACATAGAGGACCAGACCAACATACTTTTCTAGAGAAAAGCAATATTTATATTGATTTTTACAGACTTTCTATTGTAGACCTACCAAGTGGAAGCCAGCCTAAAACAGATAAAGACGGAAATTACACATTATTTTTTAATGGTGAAATCTATAACTTTAAAAATTTAAAAAAGGAACTTATTGATCTTGGAGTTAATTTTGAAACAAATTCTGACACAGAAGTTCTTTTACAAATATTTAATAAATTTGGGATAACTGGTTTAAACAAATTAAATGGAATGTTTTCAATATGTTTAATTGATAATATAAATGATTTCACCTACCTTATTAGAGATCAGTTTGGCATAAAGCCTTTGTATTATATTTTTGAAAACAATTATATTAAGTTTTCATCTGAAGCAAAAACTTTAGTTTCTAAATATCACAATATATCAGAAAGTTCTCTTGGTCAATATCTGAGTTATCAGTTTTATTTGAACAATGAAACAATATATAATAATATTTACTCTGTTGATCCTGGATGTTATCTAAAAATAAACAACAAAACAAGAGAAAATTCCTTAGAAAGATATTTCAATTTACAGTTTTTAAATACTTCCCCCCAAAATACCAATCTTGTCGATCTTGAAAATGAGATTGTAAACAGTGTTGAACTTCAAACTTTTGCGGATGTGAATGTAGGGTCACATTTATCTGGGGGTATAGATTCAAGTTTGATTACAGCAATAGCTAGAAATTACAAGTCAGATTTAAAAACCTTTCATGGTTATTTTCCCGAGGATGGCGCGGACTATTCGGAGATTGATTTTGCTAGAAAAGTAGCAGAGCATCTTGAAGTTGAGTTATTTGAAGTTGAAATAACTTATCAAGATTTCATTGATAATTTTTCAAAAATTATCAAAATGATGGACTATCCGATTGTTGGCCCCGGTGTTTTTCCGCAATATATGGTTAATAAGTTTGCTTCAAATCATGTAAAAGTTTTATTAGGAGGACAAGGTGGTGATGAAATATTCGCTGGGTATGCTAGATATTTAATTGTTTATCTTGAGCAGGTTTTACTTGGTTCTATTAATGAATCACAGGATAGTAAGCACTTAGTTAATTTAGATACCGTATCAAAGGCTCTACCATCCTTAAAAGAATATATACCATTAATAAAAAGAATGTGGTCTCAAGATTTATTCACTAATTCAGTAAACAGGTATGAGATGATTCTTCAAAGAAATATTCCAGAAAAATGGCTTACTACGCATTCACAAAATTTGATTAAGTCTGCCAAACAAGATTTTGAAAAACAACTCAATTTTATTAATGAAGCTTCTTTAATAAATAAAATGCTTAATTTCGATATTAGCTTTATTTTACCTGGTCTTTTACAGGTTGAAGATAGAGTTTCTATGGCACACTCGATTGAGAGCAGAGTACCCTATTTAGATCAACAAGTTTTTGATTGCGCTGTAAATTTAGAACCTAAGCTTAAGTTTGGAGAGGGAGTACTAAAAAGTCCTTTAAAAGAAATAGCTAAAAAATATTTACCAGAATATGTATATAATCGAAAAGGAAAAATGGGCTTCCCAGTTCCTCTTAATGAATGGCTCAACAAACCTGAATTTAAAGAATTTGTATTTAATACAATTCTTAATTCTAATTTCTCAAATTCCGTGTATTTTAATAAAAGAAATTTCGAAAAAGACGCAATGACATTTAACAATTTTGACAGATCCTTGTGGGCAGTTCTATGTCTATCAGAGTGGTCTAAAAATGTATCTATGGAATTAGAAAACAAAAATTAAATTAAGTACATGCTTTATTTATATTAAGTATGTAATGTGAATCACTTTCGAAAACTCTTTCTAACTCTGGAAGATTGCTATATTTTTTATTCCAAAGTAAATAATCGACTGAAAAATTATTACATAATTCATAGTAGATTTCAGGATTATTACTGTAATAAGACTCTACTATTAGGTCCGTATACTTTCTAAAAGAATAAGTCTCCATTTTCTCTTTTGGGTTATCTATAAATACAGATGATCGAGCTAATGAATCCTGAAATATTTCATTATCTTGTGAATACAACCAAGATGTAACAAATTCTCTAGGTGTTCCAAAACTATTTCTAGAAGAGAAGTCTCTCCAGGCATAGTTTATTGATGGATCGGGAAAAAATATTGATTCAACAGAGGTATTTTGATTAGCCCAAACTTGTGCTTCATAGTAACCATTAGTCTTAACTACGAACATTTCACCTTTATCTTCAATTGATAGCACATGAGTTCCAATAAACATAAAAATTAATAACGGCCATACTTTTTTTAATTTAATGAAATCAAATGAGAAATTTCTAAAATAATTTAATGAAAACAATAATAAAAATATAAACAAGTAATAATACAAATTCATATCGAATACATTATGTAAAATTACCAAATAAAACAAAATTAATTTGAAATCGTCAATCTTAAGTTGATTTGCGATTAGCCAAATTATGACGATAAATATAAGATGAGAAAAATTTTCAAATTCAGCAGATTGTGTTATCAAAAGAAAAACTGAAACAATTTCTAAAAAGTTTAATTTTATATAATCATATCTGGGCAAACTTATCACCAACAATACAGATAGCAAAATTATATTTTCTGAAGTTCTATGCAAAGCTAATTTTATTAACTCTGGTATTGCGATATAGCTATCAATAAACTTACCAATAATTGAAACAATAACTAAGTTGAGACCAATATATTCTAGATTAAAACTTTTCAATCTTTTGTATATCCCAAATCCTAAAACCAATATAGGTAAAAATGAAAAAATAATAAATTTCTCGTTAAAACCACCTAATAGAAAGTGGTAGCTGTGGATATCAGTAATATTAAGCCAATCTATGTTGACCATTTTTGTTACGCTATCATTTAAAACATAAAATGAATAAATAGTTACGATTAGTGACGCAATTCCTATAGATAAAATATCTAAGACAAATTCATTAGCCTCTCTTTTTTTAATAATACGAAATAAAATAATCGGACTGGTTGCAAGAATTAGTGCAAGACCTTTAGAGGGATGGATTAAAAAAATAATTAATAGACAAATTATTGCTAATCTATATTTTTTTCTAACTATTAAACCTAAAGAAAATAAAAATAAATAATGTGGAATGTTATACCATTCACCATTAAAAATTTGTCCATACTGAGCCCAGTTGTTCCATCCTACTGAAGATAATAAAGGTATTGAAGTATAAATTAAAGAAAGCTTCACTGGCTCCTTAATATTTAAAGATTTTAAAAAATAATTACATGAAACGGGTATCAATAAAAACTCTATAAATTTAAAAAAGTAAATTAGATTCAGCGGTTCAATTTTAAAAATAAAGTGTAGGTAGTAATAAATCCAACTTAAGAGACTAGTTTTTTTGCTTACACCAGTACTAATAAATGCATCTTCTATTTCTTTTAATCTTCCAGAAAAATGGTTTATTACATCAATCTGAGAATATCCCGATAATGAAATTGAATTTACTGTTGTTAAAATTTCATTTAAATAAAAATAAAAAACAAGCATTAAAAAGCTTATTAAATAGAAGAAATTAATTTTTTCTTTAATTTCTAGTGTAAACATTTGTCTTATTATAGACTAACTTAGATGGACCAAAGTATTGTTAATAAATTTAAGTTTGATTGGAGCGGGTTAGACAAATTCATTTATGATCTAAATTTAACCAATTACGTAGGACGTTCCAATAAATTTACTTATGTGGAACTTCCAGAGTTTGTGCCAAAATATGGTATTAAAAACAATCAACTTTTATTTCCTGAAAAGTATGTTGAACCGCATAATTATGAGTCAATTGTTAAAGACTTTACAAAATGCAATTGGATTGGAGCAGCATATCATCTAGTTACCTTAAGTCATGAGAACCGGAACTTTAAAGATAGTATATTGTCAAAATCTGAAAAAACCTTACCAAATGAAATTTTTGAAAAGGCCTTAGTTAATAGATATTTATTATTTATTAGAGACCTTGCAGCT
>MDSV01095176.1_pt1 | contig 15725 bp, 15 predicted proteins | sample 810851 | NCBI WGS metagenome assembly MDSV01 (sample SAMN05326640, study PRJNA326480) | marine metagenome | isolation source: seawater | place: Atlantic Ocean: North East | collected 2012
CAAACTTATAAATCTCTTCAAGATATTATTGCTATCTTAGGGATGGATGAATTATCAGAAGAAGATAAACTTACAGTTGCGAGAGCAAGAAAAATTGAGAAATTTTTAAGCCAACCTTTTTTTGTTGCAGAAATTTTCACTGGTTCTCCTGGCAAATATGTTGATTTAGAAGACACTATAAAAAGTTTTGATGGGCTTGTTAAAGGTGAATACGATCACATGCCAGAAGCAGCATTTTATATGGTTGGTGGTATGGATGAAGCAATTGAAAAAGCTAAGAAACTAGAGACTGAAGCAGCCTAATGGCAACAATTTCTTTTGATCTAGTCTCTCCTGAAAGTCTTATTTTTAATGATGATGTAGGAATGATTATTATTCCTGGAAAGGATGGCGACTTAGGTGTGCTTCCAGGACATAGTAAAATAATGTCATCTTTAAGACCTGGAAGAGTAATGGTTTATGGTGAAGATAAAAATTTACTTAAATCTTTTTTTGTCTCTGGGGGTTTTGCCGAAATAAATCCAGAAAAATGTATAGTTTTGGCTGAAAGTGTTAATGAAATGAGTGAGCTTGAAAAATCTTCAGTTGAAAAAGAAATTCAGGAATTACAGTCAAAAGATACAGAAGACTCGAAAAATAAACTTTATATTGCTAAAAAGAAGATTGAAGCTATTAATTCTTCATTTTATTGAAAATTTTTCAATTTATAATTTTTGTCTTAAAAGATAGTATGGTTGGTTAGACAAATACTTATTAAAACCTGGTGAAAAACTTGAGTGCTTATTATCAGTAAATTCGAAATAATATTGAATAGGGTATAGAGTTTTAGTAAATTTACTAGGAATTACTGAATTATATATATCTTTAGTCTTGATTAATTTTTTTCTTATCCATTTTTTTGATTGGTTTACTTCTCTGAAGTTAATATATCCTAACAATTTTTTATTTATATTAATTTTACAAGATAAAGAAATTTTTTCTCCTTTAATATAATTTTTAGGAGGTAAATGATTCACTAAAATATTTTGATCATTATTCCAGTTTTTTACATAATCTATAAATTCTAAATCTTTTTTAATTTTTTTATATTTATATTTATTTTTAAATAAAATATTTCTCATATCATTTATATCTTGATTAATTGCAGGCAATCTATCATCCCACCTTCCTCTTAACCAACTTTGTGGACCATAACTAAGATCTGGTAAGTAATACTTTTTTGAAATTACTGCTGCAACATTCCACGAATTTCTAGCTTTTAAATAATTACTGAGAGCTTCTTGACCAACTTGTTTATTTTTTGATAGCAAGTAATATTCCCAAAGTATAGATGCTTTAAATTTATAGGTAAAAAATTTTCCAATTGATGCTTGTATTATTACATCAATATATATTCTTAGAAATTCATAATTATTTTTATTTTTAATTTTATTTGAAGCTCTAGAAATATAATTCTTTGCGTTCTTTGAAAATCTTTCAAGCCAAAGTATCATAGTTAAAGGTGAATATCTATTAACAGGTTTATTTTTAAAAATTTTATCGACCATTTCCTTAGGAGACATAATAAGTTGTGGGTCACAACTACTAGACATTCCAAATCTACTATGTTTGTGAAGATCATAACTATATGGTAGCCATGGTGCTTTTTTGACTATACTCATATTTTCATAAATTTCAGGCCAATATGAATTGTTTGATGCAGAAACACCGTGAACAAGAGTTACAAAAGGTAAGACCCTGCTTGCATTAGCAAGTGCATTTGAGATATCTTTATTACTTGATCCAAAATTATAACTTAAATAGCGAAGATACGAATCTTTTGCTGTATTTGGATTATAATTTAACCTTCCCCAAATTCTATAATTATAAATATACTTTTCCCAATCATATTTTGTTCTGAGTTTTTTTAATTTATAATTATATCTACCACCTTTCATGCCTGTACCCATTCTACCTTTAAATGAAAGAGGTTCACAAAGCTCTGTACCAAGAGAGTTACAAAAAATAGATAAGTTACCATATCCTGCGGCTAATTCATAATCTGCCCAAAGAAGAATTCTTTGTGTACCTGGCCATATTCTATATAGAATATCGTAATCTCTTTTTTCTTTTAATAGATCACCGTAACTATATCTTAAAAATTTTCTTGAACCTTCGCTAAAGGTCCATTTATTATTTACTTTTTTTATTGGAGGGAATTCTTGCTTTCTTATTGATGCTTGGTGGTATGGTAATCCCATATGTTCAGATATATACTTTGGAGATATAGATAAATTTTTAGTATTTTTTAATGCAATTTTAATTAATTTTTCATCTATACCTTTAGCATGAAGATCTAGATTAATTAAGCGGCCACATTTTTTAATTGCTTGAAAATATGTTTTCCAAAAAGAATAGCTTTTTTCTGGAATACCGCATTCAACATGAACTCGTAAAGTTACACCTGTAATTTCAGTACACTCTTTTAGAATCAACGATAATGAATCTCTACAATATCTTGCATAATTTAAACCTTTTGGATAGTTTAAAACTTGAAAGTTAGCATTTGGAACATCATCAAAGTCATATCTTTGTGTCCAGATTGCTATTTGAAACTCTAATCCTCTTTTTTGTGATTCCTTTGCAATATATTTTAGGATATCTAAATTTTTATTTCTTTCTTTTTTAGTAAAATTAGATAATTTTATACTATATCCTTTAGGTGAAACTAAAAAAGGATACGGTAAATAAAGATAAACGTCTTTTATAAACTCATTTCCGTAAGGATAATTATATTGCATACCTAACGTCAGAGTAAATCGATTAAAGCGTTCAGATATTAATAATGTTAGATATTCATTCCATGATTTTTTATTATAGAACCATTCTTTATCTTCAGCTATGCTTTCAAAACATTTTGAAATACTTCTAATTTTAGTAGTAGGTTCTTCAATTATATTTTTTTTTATTATTAATTTATTATTCTTAGAAAATTTTATAATATCTACTATTTCAGTTATTGCATAAATAAATCCTCTATAATCATTAGCATAAATAATAATTTTATTATTATAAGGAAGAATTGCAAAAGCATCTTTATTTTTTTTTATATTAATTTTAATATCTAATTTTTGTTTTAAAGTTTTTGTATTATTAAATAAAAAAATATAATTTTTTTTTAAATCTTTAATTGGTTTATTTAAAAGAATATCAATTTTGTATTTATTGGCTATTTTTTTTAAATAATTTAGAGCCCAAAATATTTTTTTTCTTGGAAAGGATTTATCCAAATATTTATAGGAAACTATAAATTCTGGAAAATTCATTAAGTTTTAAGTATATCTTTAAATTCTTCTAATATTCTTTTGTATGTATTTCTCTTAAATGGCACTATATTTTCTACTAAAAGATTGTGTTTTGACCATTTCCATTCACTAAATTCAGGATTTTCTGTACCAACATTTATTTCACTATCATCTCCCTTAAAGCGAAACAAAAACCATTTTTGAGTTTGACCCACATATTTATTCCCCCATGGAAGAGTTGCTAGAGTTTCAATTGGAATTTTATAATTAATCCATTGCTCTGATTTTTTAATTATTGTGGCATTATTTGTGCCGATTTCTTCCTGCATTTCTCTCCATACTGCTTCATCTGGATTTTCATTTTCATCAATTCCGCCCTGAGGCATTTGCCAATAACCACTTGGATGATCTAACCTTCTTCCAACTAATATTTCATCCTTAGCATTAAGGATCATCATTCCAACACATCTTCTATAATGCTCAGTCATATTTATTGAGTCATTTCTTGATAAAGACTAACACCTCTAATTAAATCAATTGCTCTTTGAAGCTGATAATCAACGGCTAATCTTTTTTCAAATTCAGTCAATTCTTCTTCAATTTCTTTATCTTTATTCTCTTTATCATTATTATCTTTATCTAAAGAGTCTTTTAAATCCGACTCTGAAAATCTTCTGTAATCAAATGATTCAAATTCACCTTGTTCTATTTCAATATCAGGTGTAATCCCCTTTCCCTGAATTGACTTCCCAGATGGGGTATAATATCTTGCTGTTGTAAGCCTTATTCCAGTTATAGTATCACTATTTGAAACTTGAAAAGGCATAATTGTTTGAACTGATCCTTTTCCAAATGATTGTGTTCCGATAATTATTGCTCTTCTATGATCTTGAAGAGCTCCTGCAACTATCTCTGAAGCGGATGCTGATCCACCATCTATTATTACAACAATTGGTTTTCCATTAGTTATGTCAGTTTTTTTTGCTCTATATCTTTTAATATCTTTTTTTTCTCTACCTCTTGTTGAAACGATTTCTCCTCTTTCAAGAAAAATATCTGTTACTTTAACTGCTTGTGTTAGGAGACCTCCTGGATTGGATCGTAGATCTAAAACATAGCCTAAAATATCAGATTGAGAGTCAGATCTAATTTTTTTGATTGCCTCTATTAACCCTTTTTCAGTTTGTTCATTAAATGATGTAATTCTTAAATATCCTACATTGTCTACTATTTCACTCTTGACTGATTGTATTTGAATAAAATCCCTTATTATTTCTAATTCAAAAGGTTCAGTATTTTCTCTTGAAATAGTGATTATAATTGGCTCTCCTTTTTTACCGCGCATTAATTCAACTGCTTCATTAAGTGTTAATCCAAAAACAGGAGTATCATCAATTTGAATGATATAATCTCCGGCTAATATTCCAGCTTCATAAGCTGGTGTATCTTCAATTGGAGCAATGACCTTAACAAACCCTTCTTCCATAGTAATTTCAATGCCAAGTCCACCAAACTTACCTTTAGTATCCATTTGCATTTCTTGCCAGACTTCCTCATTCATGTATCCAGAGTGAGGATCTAATCCAGATAACATTCCATCTATTGCTTTTTCAATTAACTCTTGATCAGATACTTCTTCAACGTAAGATGATCTAACACGATCAAAAACTTGTCCAAATAAATCTAAATATTTATATTTTTCTTCATCATCTGATACTGCTCTTAAAGGTAAAGAATAAATAAAGGTAATTATTACGCACAGTCTAGCAATATTTAAAAATTTATTTTTTAAATTCATATTTACTAAGCTAGTTTAATTTCTGAAGAATCAAAGTTTAATTCCCACAATTTTTCTAAATTATATAAGTCTCTTGTTTCTTGTTTGAACAAATGCACAACAATAGAACCAGCATCTACAATTACCCAATCACATTGAGGTCTTCCTTCAGGATTTGGACATCTTACTCCTAATTTCTTTAATTTTTTTGTAAGATCATCAGCAGTCGCATCTGCGTGTCTAGTAGATCTGCAAGTTGCAATTATAAAACTATCTGCAATTGACGATTTGTTTGATAAATTAACTATTTTGAGATTATCTGCTTTTGCATCATCTAAAATAGTTAAAATATTATCTGCTAATGAAGATTTAATAATATTTACCTCTAAATTTTTCTCTTTGGTTTCTTATTTCTGTAGAAGATATTCTAATCTCTTTATTTTCAATGATTATCCAAGATGGCAGTTTATTAAAATCGTCTAAATTAATTTTAGTTTTTAATATTTTACTATTTAGATATCTTTTTGAAGCAATACTTTTCAATGCTTTAGTATTATAGCCATGTCTTTTAAAAATAACAATAGACATATTATTAAATATCTTTTTCCAACTTTGCCATTTATGAAAACTTATTAGGTTATCTGCGCCCATTAACCAAAAAAATTTAATATTTTTATAATGATGCATAATATAATTTATAGTCTTATAGGAATAATTTGATCCTATTTTTTTTTCAATTTCTTTAATGTGTATTGGATAATTTCTTGTAATATTTACACAATTGTTAACACGTTCTTGATAAGTTGCTGGTTTTAAAATTTTGAGAGGATTTTGTGGAGTTACTACCCACCACACTTCATCAAGTTTTAGAAGTTTTTTTGCCTCTAAAGAGATAAACAAATGACCTTTATGTGGAGGGTCAAATGATCCACCAAGCAGACCTATTTTTTTCAATTAAGGTCTTTCCTGTCCATTTCCATCAACAACATATTTAAAAGTAGTTAGATGCTTTGTTCCTACAGGGCCACGAACATGTATTTTATCAGTTGATATACCAATTTCTGCACCAAAGCCAAATTCACCTCCATCTGCGAATTGAGTAGATGCATTTTTAAGAATTATTGCGCTATCAATTTTATTGTAAAATTTTTTAAAAGTCTCATCATTGTTAGTAATTATAGACTCAGTGTGACCAGAGGAATAATTGTTGATATGTTCAATTGCATCATCAACTCCAGAAACAATTTTAACAGACAAAATTTTATCCAAGTATTCCTTAGACCAGTCTTCTTCATTAGCAATTTTAAAATCTTTATCTAATGATTGAATAAATTTATCACCTCTAATTTCGCAATTTACTTGTTTTAGAGGAACTAACACTTTCATAGCCTTATCTTTAATACTTTCGTCTATTAAAAGAGTTTCAGCTGCTCCACAAATTTCTGGTCTTCTCATTTTACTATTGAAAACAACTTTTTCTGCAATTTTTAGATCAGCTTCTTTATCAATATAAACGTGGCATATTCCATCTAGATGCTTAATAACTGGTATTTTGCTTGAGGCATTAATTTTTTCAATAAGACCTTTTCCTCCTCGAGGGATAATTACATCAATATAATCTTTCATACCAAGCAAGTATTCAACAGCTTCTCTTCCAGGGGTATCTATCATTTGTACGCAATGACTAGGCAACCCTGCTTCACTAAAAGATTTTGTTATATTTCTAACAAGCTCTTTAGAGCTATAAAAACTATCACTTCCACCTCTTAATATTATACAATTTCCTGATTTAATTGATAAACATGATGCGTCTACAGTTACATTTGGTCTGGACTCATAAATTACACCTAGAACACCTAAAGGTGTTGAGATTTTTCTAAATTTTAAACCATTTGGCCTTTCCCATTCTTCTAGTGTTAATCCAATTGGATCTGGTATAGTAATTATATCTTCAATACTTTTAATTAATCCATTTATAGACTTATCAGTCAGAGTTAATCTGTTCATAAGTGGGTTTGATAATGATTTTTTTCTACCATTTTCTAAATCAATATTGTTTGCTTCAAGTATCTTATCTTTATTTTTTAATATGTTTTTAATTAAGTTAGATAGAGCAGAATTTTTTTGATCGTTATTGCATAACTTCATTTCAATTGAAGATTTTTTGGCATTTTTTCCTAATTCTAAAATATTATTTTCAATACTCATGTAGAAAATTTTACTAAATTATCTTTATGTACCACTTCATCTCTTCCTTCGAAACCTAAAATTTTACTTATTTCTCTACTATTTTTACCAACAATTTTTTTAACATCGTTATAATCGTAAGATGATATACCTATAGCAACTTTTAATCCATTTCTAAGTAATATTGAAATTACATCACCTCTTTTAAATCTACCTTTAATATCAATTATTCCTGCAGGAAGCAGGCTTTTATTTTTAAGTATTGCATTTTTTGCACCATCATCGATTATTAATGATCCTGAAGGATTTAAGTGATTCAATAACCATTTCTTTTTAGATGAATTTGTAGAGGCTAAAGGATAAAAAAAAGTTGAATTATTTGTATCAATGGAACTAACAGGGTTATTTTTATTACTATTGGTAATAACTGTTGTACAACCATTGTTAGAGCATATTTTAGCAGCCATAATTTTTGTTGTCATTCCTCCACTTCCAAGTTCAGAAGTTTGACTTTTTCCTATATTTTCAATTTTTTTATCAATTATATAAACTTCAGATATTTTTTTTGTACCTTTTATTTTTTTTGGATTATCGTCATATAAACCATCTACATCACTTAGAAGTACAAGCAGATCAGCTTCAATCATTTGTGCAACACGGGCTGCAAGCTTATCATTATCTCCATATCTTATTTCCTCAGTTGCCACTGTATCGTTTTCATTAATTATTGGAATTATATTTTTATTTTGAAGAGAAGAAATAGTATTTCTTGCATTTAAATAACGACGTCTTTCTTCGCTATCATCTAATGTTAGTAATATTTGTGATACATTTATTTTATATTTTTTTAATTTAGTTCTCCATTGATAAGCCAATTCAATTTGACCAATAGATGCGGCAGCTTGCTTATCTTCTAGTTTCCTTAAAACTGACTTAGAAATACTTTTTGATCCGAGTGCAATAGCACCTGAGCACACTATAATAATTTTTTTTGTTTTATGAAGGCGTGCTATATCTTTACACAATTTATCTAACCATTTAGATTTAATTTTCTTTGTTTTAGAGTCTACTATTGAGTTAGAACCAATTTTAATTACTATTTTTTTAAATTTCTTTATCATCAATAATATATGTAGAATTAAATAAACTATCCATTAGCTCTTCTATACCTTCATTATTTAAACATGAAATAACAAATATTTTAGAATTTATTACTTTTCTTATTTGATTAATTAAATTTTCTCTATCAGAATGAATCAAATCTGCTTTAGAAATTACTATTATCTCTTTTTTTGATGAAATTTTTTCACCATATTTTGATATTTCATTACGTACTGTTTTATAACTTATATGCCAATCCTTTTCTGTAGCATCAACTAAATGAAGTAAAACTTTACATCTTTCTATATGTGCTAAAAATTTATCACCTAAACCTTTTCCTTCGTGTGCACCTTCAATCAATCCCGGTATGTCGGCTAATATAATTTCTTTATCAAATCTTCTAACTGTACCAAGAACTGGATTAAGAGTTGTAAAAGGATAATCACCAATCTTTGGATTTGCATTTGAAATCTTTGATAAAAAGGTGGACTTCCCAGCGTTAGGTTTACCAATTATACCTATATCAGCAAAAAGTTTTAATGATAACCAAACCCACTTTTCCTCACCAATCTCTCCTTTAGTAAATTTTCTTGGAGCTTGGTTAGTAGAAGATTTAAAATGACTATTTCCTAATCCACCATTACCACCTTTTGCAAAAATAATTTTTTCATTTTTTTCAATTAAATCAAAAAGTAATACAGATTTATCTTCATTGTAAATTTCTGTGCCTGGAGGTACTTTAATAATTAAATTTTTTCCATCAGAACCAGTCTGATTTTTTCCTTTTCCATTCTCACCTCTCTTCGCTTTAAAGTGCTGCTGATATCTAAAGTCAATTAAGGTATTTAAGTTCTCATCTACTTTAAATATTATGTTTCCACCTTTTCCACCATCACCTCCATTTGGACCGCCATACTCAATATATTTTTCTCTTCGAAAACTAGCACATCCATCACCACCGCTACCTGATGAAATAAATATTTTTGCTTGATCTAAAAATTTCATTATTATTAAGAGAGTTTAAAAGATTTATTGTTGTGTGGGAACAACTGATACAAAAGTACGAACTCTTGTTTTTTTAAAAGTAACTTTTCCATTTGTAGTTGCAAAAATTGTATGATCTTTTCCAATACCTACATTATCACCAGGGTGAAATTTTGTTCCACGCTGCCTTACAATAATATTTCCTGCAAGAACATTTTCACCACCAAATTTTTTTACACCAAGTCTACGCCCAGCTGAATCTCTTCCATTCCTTGAGCTACCACCTGCTTTTTTAGTTGCCATTACTTATCTTCTTTTCTTTTAGTTGTTTTTTTAACAGTTTTCTTTACTGATTTTTTTTTAATTGTAGAAGTTTTTTTTGAAGTTTTCTTTGCTACAGTTTTCTTTGCTACAGTTTTCTTTTCAGTTATATTAACTTCCTTATCTTCATTTTTTTTTGAATTTTCTTTACTTTCAATTTTTTGAGATTTTTTTACTTCTGGTGCAGCTGTTGATTTTTTACCATCGAAAGAAATGGATTCAATTTTCAATACAGTTAAATACTGTCTATGACCTTGAGTAAGTCTATAGTTTTGTCTTTTTCTTTTCTTAAAAACAATTATTTTTTTATCCCTAATTTGATCAACTATTTTTGCATCAACAGATGCATCTTTAAGAATTGGTTCACCAATACTACTTGTTTTAGCATCTGATATTGCTAGTACATCAGTGAATGATATCTTATCTCCTTTAGCACCATCAAGTTTTTCTACCTTTAGTACTTCACCAGCCTTTACTGAGTATTGTTTTCCACCTGTTTTGAATATTGCTAGCATTTCTACCTTTTTTGGCGGGGTTTACAGTGAACCATATTAATAGTCAAACTAAAAATATGGCTATTTTACTTAAAATCCTAGCAGTTTAGAAGTTATCCTTTTTTTCTCTTAGATACTTGAATAAATTAATACTTTCTAAACTTAACTCACGTTTAATTATTTCTCCCAGTTTTGATTCTTGGTTTAAAAACAAATTGTATAATTTTTCATCTTCTAATTTAAAGGGCACTGATTTCTTATTAATCTTAAGGTCACCCTCAATCTTTTGTCTGATGTCATAATACAAATTCTTTTTATCAAGTGTATTTTCTAAAAAATTTAGATTGTTCAAAGTATATTCATGACCACAATATGTAATAACATCACTATCTAGTTCATTGATTTTTTGTAAACTTGAATACATTTGCTCTAAAGTTCCTTCAAAAACTCTTCCACAGCCAAGTCTAAACAAAGTATCACCACAAAACAAAATTTTATTATAATTATCAAAATAAACTATATGATCTAATGTATGGCCAGGTGTAGAAATAATTTTGAAAGAGTTTGTGTGTGTTTCAACTTCATCATTATTTTGCAATACAAATCTTGTATTTTTTATATGAGAACTTGGAGAGTGAATATTAACCTGAGGAAAATCTTTTATTATACCCTCTACTCCACTTGTATGGTCTTTGTGGTGATGCGTAATGAATATATCCCTTATTTTTAGTTTATTATTATTAACATATTTAATAATTGGCAAACTATCTGCAGGATCTATTACAGATGCATCTCCACTATGATTATACAATATAAATGAATAATTATCGTTGAGTTGATTTATAACCTTAATACTAATTGAAGTCATTAACTAGCAATCACAGAATTTTTATTAAAAACTTTTTTTGTTGATTTAATTTTAATTGGTTCATAATTTTTATAACTTAGTAAAAATATAGCTTCATGAGTAAAAAAATTAACACCTCTTAATGATTCATTTATATCAAATTGTTTACCTTTAGATGTTAGACCAATACTTTTTTCAACTACAATATTCATATCACTACAAAGTTTTAAAAAATCTTTTATTGTAAAGAAATGAATATTAGGAGTGTCATACCAGGTGTAAGGCAAACTCTCTGTTACTGGCATTTTTCCATAAACTAATAATTGAAATCGAATTTTCCAGTGCCCAAAGTTAGGAAAGGAAACAATTGCCTTTGATCCTATTCTTAATAATTCTGATAATATTTCCTTAGGCTTCATCATTGCTTGCAATGTTTGACTTAAAATAGCATAATCAAAGCTGTGATTTGCATATTGTGAAAGATCAATTTCTGCATCACCATGAACAACATTAAAACCTTTGGCAATTGCTTTAGAAGCTAAATCTCTATCTAATTCTATACCATGAATTTTAGAATTAAGATTTTTTTCAAGCTGTTGCATAAGCCTACCATCACCACAACCAATATCAAGTATACTTCTATTTTCTTCTATTAAAGACTCTATTAACTTCCAATCTTTTCTTATACTAGTAATTCTATTCATTTATTTTTTCAAAGTTATTTAACAAAAACCCATTTATTAAGTTATCTAGCTGAGGTTCATCTAGTAAAAAGCTATCATGACCCTTATCTGTTTCAATTTCTAAAAAACTTACCTGTCTAGAAAGATTATTTAAATTATTTACAATTATTTTACTCTCTTGTGTAGGAAACAACCAATCAGATGTAAAAGATACAATCAAATATTTTATATGATTGTTAGGACTGTTGCTGAATTCTATTTTTCTTTTAAACGTTTCATCATGATCAAAGTAGTCCATTGCTCTTGTTAGATAAAGATATGAATTAGCATCAAATCTTTCAACGAATGATTTACCTTGATATCGTAAATAACTTTCAACTTGAAAATCGGCATCAAATCCAAATGATATAATATCTCTAGATTGTAATTTTCTTCCAAATTTTCTGTGCATTGCATCTTCAGAAAGATATGTTATGTGAGCAATCATTCTAGCAACTGATAAACCTCGCTCAGGTCTTTCATTATTATCAAAATATTTACCTTTTTTCCAAACCGGATCATTCATGATAGCTTGTCGACCAACTTCGTGAAATGCAATGTTTTGAGCAGAGTGTTTTAATGCACCCGCAATATGAATTATGTTCAATATTTTTTCTGGATAATCAATAGCCCATTGAAGAGCTTGCATAGCACCCATTGAACCTCCAATTACTGAGAACAATTTTTTAATATTTAATCCTTCGATAAGAAGTGATTGAGCTTTGACCATATCTTTTATAGTTATTGAAGGAAAATCACCGCCATAAATTGAATTATTTTCTTCTTTAATTTCTTTAGGACCAGTTGATCCAGCACATCCGCCTATAACATTTGAACAAATTACATAAAATTTATTTGTGTCTATAGGCTTATCTGGACCTATCATTTTCGACCACCAACCTTCTCTACCTGTGATTGGATTAAAACCTGTAACATACTGATCTCCAGTGAGCGCATGACATACTAAAATGGCGTTTGTTTTTTTATTATTTAATTCTCCGAAAGTTTTAAAAGCTATTTTTAAATTTTTTATAGTTTCACCAGATTCTAAATTAAAATTAGCATTATTAATAAATGCAATATCACAATCTAACTTTTGATCTGTTATAATTTTTATATCACTCATAATTTGTGACCTATTGAACAGATTGTTATGGAGTTATAACGCTTTAGCTGATTATTGCTCCACCCGCAAGCTGTCTCAAATCGGTGTAAAAATCCTTATATTTATATATTTATCTAAGTCAATAATTGGTCAAATTTTAAAATAAATGCTAGTTTATTTTGATTTATTACTCATTAATTTGTAAAGGAACCTGCCAAATTATGAAACATGAAGAATTAGAAACTCTAAGGAATAAAATTAACCTAATTGACGATGAAATAATATCATTATTATCAAATCGATCAGAAATTGTAATACAAATAGCTAAGTATAAAAAAGAAGACAACGTTGTTGATCTGGATAGGGAACAGAAAATTCTCGATAGACTAGTAAACAACTCAAAAGGATTTTATTCAAAAGATACAATTGTCAGATTATGGAGAGAAATTTTTCAATCTTCTGAAAAATTACAGAAGGTTGAAGACATTCACATTCAATCAAAGCGCTCAATTGAAAATATAAATATTTATAAAGGTGGTAAGTCAACCTTAAATACTAATAAAAAAATTATTAAATTATCATCTAATGAAAATCCATATGGACCATCACCTAAAATTATTGAAGTATTAGAAAATGAAAATTTAAAAAATAATTTGAACAGATACCCTGAGATTGACGGCTCATCTCTTAGAAATGCAATTTCTAAAAGATTTTCGTTAAATGATGACAGAATAATATTGGGCTCAGGATCTGATGAAATTTTATTATTTGCAGCATTAGGTTTTTGTCAGGATGGTGATGAAATTTTACATGCAACGCATGGATTTGAAATGTATTCAATCGTTAGTAAGGTAGTAGGGGCGGTTCCAAAAAAATTAATTGAGGATAAAAATTTTAATCTCAATATTGATAATATAATGAAAAGCATAACTGACTCAACAAAAGTAATTTATATTGCTTCTCCTAACAATCCAACAGGAACATATTTAGCAAGAGATCAAATAGTAAAGTTAATGAAAAATATCTCTAAAAACATAATTGTTGTATTAGATGGTGCTTATGTTGAATATGTTCAAAAAGAAGACTATGATAAAGGATTTAGTCTTTCAGATGAATTTGATAATTTAATTTTAACGAGAACATTCTCAAAAACTTATGGACTTGCTGCTTTGAGAATTGGTTGGTGTTACACAAGTCAAAAGGTTGCAAATATTATTAATAAAATCAAACCTCCTTTTAATACAACATCTATATCCCAAGCTATGGCAATTAAAGCATTAGAAGATCCTGAATATATTGAAAAGATTGTTAAATTAAATTCTGATGTTAAAACTTGGTTTGAAAATGAACTTAGTAGTTTAAATATAAAAACCAAATTGACAGAGGGTAATTTTTCTTTAATTGAAACTTCCACTGAAGGAGCTAATAAAATTTCAAATCATTTGGCAAATGATGGAATCATTATAAGACGCTTGGATAGTTATAATTTACCGAACTTTATTAGAATTAGTATTGGCACAAAACAAGAGATGGAACTAACAATTAATAGTTTAAAAAATTTTAATGAATAATAAATATTTAAATTCAGTTTTAATAATTGGTATGGGTTTAATTGGATCATCTGTTGCCAGAGTAATTAAACAAAAAAAAATAGCGGAAAAAATTTATGCAGTTGATAAAGATAAAATAACAATTAATAAAACTAAGAAACTAAAAATAGTTGATGATATTTATGATAGTTTGGATAATATTTCCTTACAGTTTGATTTGATTTTCATATGTAGCCCACTTAGTTCATATAAAAATATATTTAAGCAATTAAATAATTTTGTTAGAGAGCCTACTTTAATTACTGATGTTGGTTCGACAAAAGTTAGTGTAATTAATGATTTTAAATCTTCGGTTGATAATAATAAAATATCTTTTTTGCCAGCACATCCAATTGCGGGTTTAGAAAAAAGTGGTCCAGAACATGGTTTTGCAAAATTATTTGATAACAGATATTGTATTATTACACCCATAAATTCGGACGATAAATTTATAGATTCAGTTTCAAATATTTGGAAGTCATTTGGAATGAAAATTGAAATAATGGAAGCTGAGCGTCATGATAGAGTTTTAGCTATGACATCTCACATACCGCAGCTTATTGCGTACTCAGTTGTAGGCACTGCAACAGATCTTGAAACACAAATGAAGGATGAAGTTATTAAATATTCGGCAGCAGGTTTTAGAGATTTTACAAGACTAGCAGGTAGTGATCCTATTATGTGGAGAGATGTTTATGAAAAAAATAAAGAAGCTGTTTTAGAAATGTTAGGACGTTTTAGTGAAGATTTATTAACTTATCAAAAAGCAATAAGAAATAACGATCTTAAGTTTTTAGAAGATAAATTTTTTAAATCTAGAGAAATAAGAAAAATAATTGAAGAATTAGGTCAGGCAGGTACGTTTGATCCGACAGAAAAAACTAAGAACTAAGAAGTTTGTTAGAGGCCATTTCTATACTTTCTTGAACTTTATTAAATACTGTTTTTTTATCATAATTTGAATTTATCAATGGTAAAATTTGGATAGTAATAACTCCTTTTTTTAAAATCCATGAGTGTTTTGGCCAACACAAACCTGAATTGACAGCTATAGGTAAAATTTTCTTCTTTGTATGATTGTAAATACCTATAAATCCTGTTTTATAATCTGGTTTACTTCCTGGCATTTTTCTTGTTCCCTCAGGAAAAATTATAATTGAATTTCCCGACTGTAATTTTAACTTTACTTTATCTAACATTTTTCTCATTGTTTTTGTTCCACCATTTCTATCGATTGCAACCATATTTGATTTAAATAAATATTGACCAAATATTGGAATTAAAAAAAGTTCCTTTTTATGAACAAAAAAACAA
>MDSV01184986.1_pt1 | contig 15725 bp, 18 predicted proteins | sample 810851 | NCBI WGS metagenome assembly MDSV01 (sample SAMN05326640, study PRJNA326480) | marine metagenome | isolation source: seawater | place: Atlantic Ocean: North East | collected 2012
AAATAATTACAACCGGGTCATATCTATATAAATCTATAGCAAATCAGTTCTATAAAACGTTTGGAATTAATCTTTGTCAATGCTATGGGGTTACTGAAGTTGGTGGTTCTATAACTTTACAAGAAAATTTCCTAAAACCAATTGGCTCTTTAGGTAAAAAAACAAAAGGAATAAAAATTCACTTAAATAAGAATAAAGAAATTATGATAAAATCAAAATTTATGTTTATAGGATACCAAGATGGATTAAAAATAAAAACATTTAAAAAACCATATTTTGCTTCTGGTGATTTAGGTAAATTAGTAAAAAATGAACTCTTAATTATTGGTAGAAAAAAAGAAATTATAAAAAAAGGAGGGGAGCCTATTTCTTTATTAAAAATTGAAGATATAACTTTAAATCTTCCTGTTGTAAAAGACGTTCAAGCAAAAGGCGTTTCATCAGAATTTTGGGGAGAGATAGTTGAGCTTGATGTTGTTTTAAAAAAAGATGAGGAAAAACAAAAATCAGTTGAGAATTTAAAAAAATATTTAATACAATCATTATCACCAATAGAATATCCTTCTAAAATTAATATTGTAAATTACATACCAAAAACTTCTATTGGTAAAAACTTTAGAAAATTTTTTGATCATCCTTAGAAATTATGAAATACCTTTCAATAATAACTAGTAAATTAAAAAGAGAATTAACTGATAAATCAAATAATCAAAAAAAAAATTTATTAAGATTAAAAAGATTACTATTAAAAAAAGAAAATTATTTAATTAAATCTTTATGCAAAGATGTTGGTAAAAGTTACGCTGATGCAAAAATTGAATTTGATGAAAGTATTAAAATTTGGACTTATGCTATTAAGAAATTAAATAAAGTTAAAAAAATAGAGAATTTTAAAATTTCTAATAAAAAAAAAGGTCTGATATTTTATGAACCAATTGGTGTAGTAGGAATTATTACTCCATGGAATTACCCTTTATTAACACTTTCAGAAAGACTTCCTTTCTGCTTAGCCGCGGGATGCGCAGCATTGGTAAAAACAAGTGAATATACTCCTGCTTTTTCTAAAATTTTATCTAATTTAATTAATAAAGATATAATTTTATCTAAAAAAATCAAAATTATAGAAAAAAATAATAAGAAAATAGGAAAAGCGATCTGTAAAGACAAAAATATATCCATGATTAGTTTTGTTGGTTCATCTTTAACGGGTAAAAAAATTATGAAGCAATCCTCTGGTACCCTTAAAAAATTAAGCTTAGAATTGGGAGGAAAAAATCCAGCAATAATTTGTAGTTCAGCAAATTTAAATATTGCAGTTCAAAAAATCATAAATGGAATATTTGAAAATGGAGGACAAGCCTGCGTAGGTATATCAAGAGTTATAATTCATGAAGAAATTTATAATAAATTTTTAAAATTACTTATATCTAGAGTAGAAAAGCTCATTTTACAAAAAAAACTAAACTCTCAAATTCCATCAACTAATTTTCAAAAACAAAAAGTAAATAAAATTATGAATTTAATAAAAAAAAATTATAAAAAAAATTTAATTAGAGTTTTTAAAAATAAATCAAAAGTATATACCCCAATTTTTTTAAGATCTTTTAAAAATAAAAAATTTTTTAATTCTAATGAATTTTTCTTTCCTATAGTGACTTTTGAAAAGTTTAAAAATATTGATGAGTGTTGTAATTCTGCAAATCAATCTGATCAGAGGTTGGCTGCATATATTTTTTCTTCAAATATTATGGAAAGAATAAAAATTACTAAAAAACTAAATTTTGGAAGAATTTGGTGGAATTCCTCTCTAGAATGGTCACCAAACCTGCCTGTTGGAGGATTTGGGTCATCTGGACTAGGTAGAGATATGGGCAGTGAAGGTTTTAAAAATTATTTGATTAGCAAAAATGTTTTTATTAACAATATTGGCAAAAATGATTAAATGTTCAAAAATTGAACGATTTAGGTTATTTACAGTTTAACAGTTCATATATATAATAAATACATGAAAAAACAGCGAGCTTTATCTTTAGTTGGAAAATTAAAACAAGACAGCGTTCAAAATAGAATTAAAGAATTATTTATAGACAAGAAAAAAAGTGGGCCATGGGTAGTGGAACTTGATCCTACAACGGCTTGTAACTTAGCTTGCCACGATTGTATAAGTGCTAACCTATTAAACCAAGGAGGTATACCTCCTGAAAGATTAATGAAATTAGCCGGTGAATTTAGTGAAGTAGGTGTTAAAGCAGTCGTCTTGATAGGTGGAGGTGAACCTATGGCACACAAAGAATTTGGAAATTTAGTTAAGGCTTTTAGTGAAAAAAATATACATACTGGAGTTACTACCAACGGAACTTTATTATCTAAATTTTTAGATGTAACAGCAAAGAATGTTTCTTGGCTTAGAGTGTCTGTAGATGCAGGTTCAGAAAAAGTTTTTCAAAATTTTAGACCACATGCAAGTGGAAGATCCCAATTCAATTTAGTAGTTTCTAATATGAAAGAGTATGCCAAAATTAAAAAAGGTATTCTTGGATATTCTTTTTTACTTCTTTCTAAATTTGACAAAGATAATAAACTTATTGATACCAACGCAACCGATATAGAAAATGCTGCTAATGTTGCAAAAGAAATTGGTTGTGATTATTTTGAAGTAAAACCAGCTTTTGACATAATGCACTATTTGCAACAACAAAATAAAGAAGTGACAAGTATTACCAATGAACAACTTAAAAATATAAAAAAATTAAATAGTGATAACTTCCAAATCATTGCCCCATTTACTCTTGAAGAAGCTTTGAAAGGTGCGGTTACGCAACCAAAAGAATACACTAGATGTTTAGTTGCTGAAATGAGGACTGTAGTGAGTCCGAGTGGAGTGTATGTATGTCCTTATCATAGAGGTAACGCTATGATGAAAATAGGAGATATTAATAAAGAATCTTTTAAAGATCTTTGGTATGGACAAAAAAGACAAAATGTCATGCAAAAAACAAATCCTCAAATTCATTGTGGTTTTCATTGTATAAGACACGAATCAAATAGATATCTTGAAAATGTTTTGGCAGGTGAAGAAGTATCTACACCAACTGACAAAAGTAAAGATTACGATAGATTTATTTAAAATATAAAAAAATTAATTTTTGAAAAATAATAAAAAAATAAAAATTCAAAATGAAATTAGAAAAATGCTATTAAGTAAAGGGCTGAATAAAAAAAAATTAAGTCAAGATTACGATTTCGTAAAATCTGGTGATATAGATTCTTTAAATGTAATTCTGTTAATATCTGATATTGAAAAAAAATTTAAATTTAAATTTAAAAAAAATCATTTACAAAAAAAAAATTTTCATACTTTAGGTGAAATAACATCAATAGTTTATAAAAATACAAAATGACAAATTTAATAATTTTTGGTGGCGGAAGTTTCTTAACAGAAGTGCTTGAATATATTGAAGATTTTCAAAAGGCTAATAAAAATAAAATTAATATTTTAGGTATTATAGACGAATTAGATAATAAAAAATTTTTTATTAAAAATAAAAAAAAAATACCAATTTACAAATCTTTTAAAAAAAAACTTTTTCCTCAAAAAGATATTTATGCCTTGATTGCACTAGGTTCTCCAAATTTAAGAGAAAAGTGTAGAAATGAAGTAAAAAAAAACAAATTACAACTATTTAAGCTTATTCACCCGCTAGCCAAAGTTTCAAAAAATTCAATAATTGAAAAAGGATGTATTATATGTCCATTTTCATTTGTTGCTCCCGACACCAAAATACAAGAAAACTCATTAATCTCAATTTATGCATCTGTTGGACATCACAGTAAAGTTGGTAAATCTTCTGTAATTTCTCCATATTCAACACTGCTTGGAAAAGCAAGTTGTGGTTCTCTAACATTTGTTGGTTCACATTGTGCTATTATAGGAAAAAATGCAGTTTTGGGTAACAATAGTAAACTTGTATCAGGTTCAATTTTATATAAAAAAATACGAAAAAATTCTTTAGTTCAGGGTAATCCTGCTGAAATTAAATTAAAACTTTAAAAGTTATGCTAAAAAAAAAGTTATTGTAATAGCTGAAGCCGGACAAAATCATAATGGAAAAATTAATTTAGCTTACAAGTTAGTTGATATTGCTAAATCATCTGGGGCAGATTTTGTTAAATTTCAGACTTCTATACCTGAGCTACATATTTCAAAATTTGCTGGTAAGGCTCATTACCAGAAAAAAAATGAACCAACTTCTAAAACACATTTACAGATGTCAAATAAAACTGCTCTTTCCTATAATGAGTTTAAAAAAATCCAAAAATATTGTAAAAAAAAGAAAATTAATTTTTTATCCACGCCTGCAGAATTAAATTCAATAAACTTTCTTAGGAAATTTAATATGAAATTTTTTAAAGTACCATCTGGCGAAATAGCTAATCCAATTTATCTCAAAGCTATGGCAAAAACAAAAAAGAAAATTATTTTATCTACAGGGATGTCTACAATGAAGGAAATAGAAACAGCTATTAAAATTTTATCAAGTAAAGGTGGTATAAATAAAAATAAAATCTATGTTTTACAATGTAATACTGAATATCCCACTCCCTTTAGAGATGCAAACTTACGAGCTATGAATTCATTTAGAAAAAAATTTAAAGTAAAAGTTGGATATTCAGATCATACTCCAGGAATAGAGGCTTCTTTGGCTGCGGTAGCTTTAGGAGCAGAAATTATAGAAAAACATTTAACAATAAACAAGTCTATGAAAGGACCGGATCATAAAGCAAGTATAGATCCAAAAGAATTTAAAACAATGGTTGCTTCTATAAGAAATATTACCCAAGCTTTAGGAGACGGGAAAAAAAAGGTTACAAAAAGTGAATGTAAAAATCTTGATATAGCGAGACCTTCTATAGTAGCTGCTTGTTTTATAAAAAAAGGAGATAAGTTTAATAAAAATAACTTAGCTATAAAAAGACCAGGAACAGGAATTTCCCCAATGCATTGGAATAAAGTATTAAAAAAAAAAGCTAAAAAGAATTTTGTTAAAGATCAAATAATATCCCTATGAAAAATATATTTTTAATTACTGGATCAAGAGCAGATTATGGTGTTATGAAAATTTTAATTAAAAGATTTAATAAAAAAAGAGGATTTAAACTTGTATTAACAGGATCCCACTTACTTTCTGCTTATGGAAATACAATTAAAGAAATAAGAAATGATGGGGTTAAAATTGATTATAAAATAAAAATTAAAAATTCTTCAGATTCTGCACATCAAATTTCAAAAGCAACAGGAGAAGGAATTAAAAAATTTGCATTTTTATTTAACCAAAAAAGACCTGATATTATTATAGTTTTAGGAGATCGATATGAAATATTATCAGCAGTTATAGCTGCATATTTTTCAAAAATTCCAGTAGCACATATTGGTGGCGGCGATACAACTTTAGGTGTTATCGATGAGGGAATAAGACATTCTATTTCTAAAATGTCATGGTTACATTTTACAAATGATCAGAAAGGAAAAAAAAGACTTTTGCAATTAGGGGAAGATCCGAAGAATATTTTTAATACTGGAAGCCTAGGCATAGAAAGTATAAAAAATGTTAAGTTGGTACCGCAAGCTTTAATAGAAAAAAAATTAAATTTTAAATTTAAGAAAAAAAATATACTTGTAACATTTCATCCAGTAACATTGGAAAATAATTCTTCAAAGAAACATATGGCTCATATTTTAAGTGCTTTAAAAAATTTGAAAAATACACAAATAATATTTACATATCCGAACAATGATATAAATGGGAGAGAAATAATTAAAATGATAAATAAATTTGTTAAAAATAAAAAAAATGCAGCTGCCTTCCCTTCTTTAGGTCAAACATTGTATATCTCTATATTGAAGAGAGTCGACTGCATACTTGGAAATTCATCAAGTGGTATATTTGAAGCTCCAACTTTAAAGATTCCAACAATAAATATTGGGGACAGACAAAAAGGCAGACTATTTACGAAAAGCATAATTAATTGTAAAGCAAATAAAAAACAAATTTTGAATTCAATTAAAAAAATCTATTCAAATGGCTTTAGAAAAAAAATAAAATCTGTAAAAAATTATTATGAAAAAAAAAATACTTCAATGAAAATTTATAATATTATTAGTAAAGTAAAATTACCAAATTTTATAAAGAAGGAGTTCAAAACATATGAATGAAATTTTTATTAAAAAAGATATAAATAATAAAGTAGCATTAAAACTTTTAAAAAAAACTGGACAAAAATGCCTAATAGTTGTCGATGAAAAAAGAAGACTGCGAGGAACTTTAAGTGATGGAGATCTTAGGAACTCAATTTTATCGGGTGGATTTAAAGGAAGTATCAAAAATTTCTATAACAAAAAACCAATATTTTTTTACCAAAACAATATAAACTTTGCCGAAGCAAAAAAATATTTCTTAAAGGAAAACATAACGGTTATCCCAATTATTAATAAAAAAAGTAAAAAAATTCATCGTATAATTACTCCAAGAAGCTTACTAAAAAAATTTGATAAAATAGTTTTAAAAAAACCTAATCTAAGTATGGTTATCATGGCTGGTGGAGAAGGAAGGAGATTAAAACCATTTACTAATATTTTTCCAAAACCCCTAGTACCAATTGATAATAAACCAGTAATTCAACATATTATGGAAAAATATTCTTCAGAAAATAATATTAATTTCTATATTTCTGTAAATTACAAAAGTGCTATTTTAAAATCTTTTTTTAAAAGTATAAAAAATAATCATAGAATAAAATTTATAGAAGAAACGAAACCTCTTGGTACAGCTGGTGCATTATCTTTAATGAATTATAAAAATAAACAGCCATTGTTGGTTACTAATTGCGATACCCTGATAGATATAGATCTAAATGATCTTTTAAATTTTCATAAGGTAAAAAAAAATAATATAACAATTGTTTCCTCACATAAGGAAATTAGAATACCTTATGGAACATTTGAGTTTGATAAAAACAATTTCTTAAAAAAAATTATTGAAAAACCAAAATTAAATTTTTTTATTAACATAGGTTTATATGTTTTAGATGGAAAAATTTTAAAAAGTTTAGCTAAAGGTAAATATCTAGACATGACAGATTTAATTTCAGATATGAAGAACAAAAAAAAACAAATTGGAGTATATCCAATTGAAAAAGATGCCTGGATGGATGTGGGTGAGTGGTCAGAATATAAAAAAGCTTCTGATAAAATGGTATGATTAAAAATGCATTAATAATTGGTTATGGCTCAATAGGAAGGCGACACGCAGGAATATTATCGAAAATTTTAGGTAAAAAAAATATTTCTATAGTTTCAAAACAAAAGAAAATAGTTTTCAAAACATATAAGAATTTAGATAAAATTGATCAAAAACCTGATTATATTGTAGTAGCAAATAGAACCTCTAGCCATTTAAGAACCATTAAAAATATAGAAAAAAAATTTAAAGGTTTAAAAGTTTTAGTTGAAAAACCCCTGTTTGAAAAAAATTATAAATTCAATATTAGAAATAATAAATATTATGTAGGATATAATATGAGGTTTAATCCTATTATTAAATTTATAAAAAAAAAAATTAAAAATAAAAAAATGTGGCGTGTCAAAGCTTCTTGTAATTCTTTCCTTCCTTCCTGGAGAAAAAACATTAAATATTATGATTCTTCTAGTGCAAAAAAAAAATATGGTGGAGGTGTATCGTTAGACTTGAGTCATGAGGTGGATTATATACAGTATCTATTTGGTAAAATAAAATTAAATAAAGCTCAGAAGGCTAAATTTTCAAATTTAAAAATTGATGTGGAAGATTTTGTAAATATTTTAGGAAAAACAAAAAAAATATCCTTCTTACAAATAAATTTGGACTATTTTTCAAAAATTAACGAAAGATCCTTAAAAATAGATGGAAAAAATTTTTCTTTATATGCTGATTTTATAAAAAAAAAAATAAACTTTATAAAGAATAAAAGTGAAAAAATAATATATTTTAAAAAATATAATAGAAATTATGAATATGAACAGCAACATAGATCAATTATTTTTAATAAAAATCTTAACAAAATTTGTACATATTTTGAAGGAATTCAAATTTTAAAATTATTAAACGGAATATCTAAAATATGAAAAAAATACTTTGCACAATTTGTATGCGAGGAGGTTCTAATGAAATAAAAAATAAAAATTTAATAAAAATTAATAGAAAACATCTCATGTATTTTACTATCAACCAGGCAAAAAAATCTAAATTATTTGATAATATTGTTGTTTCAACAGATTCAAATAAAATTTCAAATATAGCAAAAAAATACGGAGCCTCCTCTTGGTACAAACGACCAAAAAATCTATCTACAAGCTATGCTCCTAAAATACCTGTAATAAGGCACACTCTAAAAGAATCTGAAAATTATTTTAAAAAAAAGTATGATTTTATTTTTGACTTAGATGTAACTTCTCCACTAAGAACTATATCAGATATAAAAAATGCATTTAAATTTTTTTTAAAAAAAAAGGCAGATATCTTGATAACCGGATCAAAATCACAAAAAAATCCTTATTTCAATATTGTTAAGTTTAAAAAGGGAATAATCAAAAAAGTAATGGGGGTCGAAGCTGGAATAAAAAGAAGACAAGATGCTCCTACAACTTATGATATGAATGCTTCGATTTATATTTGGAAAAGAGATGTTTTGCTTAAGTCAAAAACTTTGTTTAGGAAAAAAACTGTGTTTTATGAAATGCCAAGGGAGAGATCTGTGGATATAGATAGTAAGTTTGATTTGATGATTGTAAAACACTTATTAAAAAAATGATTAAAAGAAAAAGTAAATTTTCAAAAATAAAAGTTGGTTTAAAAACAAAGATAAAATTTAAAATAAAAAATAAGGATATTAAGAATTTTATTAAATCTATAGGAGATAAAAATCAACTACATTTAAAAAAAATTAATATTAATGGAAAAAAGGTATATTTGTGCCATGGGATGTTTGTTGCTTCTCTAGTATCTAGACTGCTGGGAACATATTTTCCTTTAAAAAAAAATCTATTAATTTCTATTAATTTAAATTTCAAAAAACCTATTTATAGTAATGACTTAATTTTTATTGAAACAAAAGTAATAAATAAATCTCGAATTTTTCCCGTTATTACATTGAATATTTCAATTAAAAAAAATAATAATGAAGTTATTAATGGAGAAGCGAAGATAAAAATACTATTTTAAAAAATTGATTTGATTAAAATTAAAACTAGGAAGTTTTATATGATAAAATGGATAATCTGTCTGCCTCTAAAAAAAGCAGTTATATTTTTTTTAATTTCTATATTTTTATTTATAATGCTTTTAACATTTATATTTTAATATTTATGGATAAAAAATTTAGACAAATAAGTATAAAGCCTGGATTTATGAAGCACAATGGAGGGCTTTTATTTAGAACTATTTCTGAAAATAGTTATGAATTTAAAACTATAATTAAAGAAAATCACCTTAATGCAGCGGGAATTACTCATGGAGGATTTATAGCTGCAATAATTGATGCTGGAGCAGGCACTGCTGCGCATGAAGCAGCTGGTAACAGTCCATGTGTAACTATTTCGTTAGAATTAAAATTTATTTCTGCTGTTAAATTAGGACAAGAATTGCTTGGAACTACAAAAATACAAAAAAAAACTAATTCAATGGTATTTTTAACCTGCGAATTAAAGGTTGATAAAAAAATTGTAGCAACAGCTTCTGGGGTATGGAAAATTTTACGTAAAAACCTACCCGGCGCTGGTCCTGGTGGTTAATAAACAAAAAAATTATTTAATTTCTAAATCTTTGTCTTGTATATATTTAAATCCGTATTTTAAGGATAACTGCGCTTTATGAAGTTCGATTCCCATATCTGCTGCATGTTGCAATGTGGAGATAAATTTTTTTCTTATTAATGTATTAACTATTTCTATTGCAGTTTTTCCTTTAATTATTGCTACCATGTCATTAATAGGAGAATTTCCCAATTTAATAAACCTGCAGTATCCCACTTGTATCAAATTTTTTTTTTTATCTACTGAAATTAAAAAATATCCTTTCGGATCCATTTTCCAATCTTTAATTCTATGATATTTTGCATTAATTCTTTTTTTAATCTTCTTGTTTATATTATACCACTTTCCTTTTATAATATTTTTTTTCATTTTTTTTCTAAGCACCATTCTATAATACTTTTTTGAGCATGAATTCTATTTAATGCTTCTAACCAAACTGCAGATTGCTTTCCGTCCATTACTTCATTGGTAACCTCTTCTCCTCTATTTGCGGGTAAACAATGCATAAAAATCGCATCTTTGTTGGCTAGCTTCATAATTTTTTTATTTACCTGATAAGGTTTAAGTATTTTTTTCTTTTTATTTTTATTTATTTTATCATTCATTGAAATCCATTTATCTGTCATTATACAATCTGCTGAATCCGATGCTTCTTCTGGTTTTTTTGTAAGATAAATATTTCCTTTGTTTTTCTTAGCCCAATATAAAATTTTTTTATTTGGTTCACAACCCTTTGGGCACGCTATAGATAATTGAAAATCAAATTGAACTGCTGCTTCAATTAATGAATATAAAACGTTATTTCCATCTCCCAACCAGGAAATTTTTTTATTTTTTATTGATCCTTTCAATTCTTCAAATGTCATTATATCTGACATGATTTGACAGGGATGACTTAAATCTGTTAGGCCATTAATAATAGGAACTTTTAAATTCTTAGAGAAATCTAATAAATTTTGATGCGAATAAGTTCTTAACATTACAATATCTGCATATTGAGATAAAATTTTTGCAGTATCATGTAAATTTTCATTTCCTCTTCCGTAGTGAATTTCATCTGGATTTAATATAAGAGATTTTCCTCCCAATTGTCTGACTGCTAAATCAAATGAAATTCTAGTTCTTGTAGATAATTTTTCAAATAACATGATTAAAATTTTTCCATTTAGAGGAGTGTCAGAATCTATTGCATTTTTATTCAAGTTAAATCTTTTTTCTTTTCTTGACTTCGCTTTGTCAATAATTTTTCTTAGATCAGCTTTGCTTATATCGGAAATATTTATAAAATTTCTCACAACTAACTTGTCTCTTTACAAACTTTTTCTATTTTTTCAAAAGACTCGTCAAGTTCTTCGTTCTTTGCTACAAGCGGAGGAAAAAGTCTAATAACATTTTCTGACGCCTTTACAGTAAGCATTTTATTATTCATTAATTTTTTAATAAATTCATCATTGTCCACTAACATTTTTAATCCCTTTATAAGACCAACGCCTCTTATTTCTTCTATAATTTTAGGATATTTATCTTGTATCTTTTTTAAACCATTATGAAAATATTCTCCCTTTTGTTTTACTTTTTTAAAGAAATCTTTTTCAAAAATGACATCGAGAACACCCATTCCAATAGAGCAGGAAAGAGGATTGCCTCCAAAAGTACTTCCGTGTGTACCTGGTGTCATTCCTACAGATACTTTCTTATTAACCAAACATGCTCCCAATGGAAAACCTCCCCCAATTCCTTTTGCTATTGGTACAATATCTGGAATAACTCCCGATTTTTCAAATGCAAAAAAACTACCTGTTCTATATGCACATTGAACTTCATCTAATATTAAAAGTATTTCATTTTCATCACACAATTCTCTTATACCTTTAAGACACATGTCTGGTACAACTTTAATTCCACCTTCGCCCATAATGGTTTCTATCATAACGGCAGCTGTATTTTTTTTTATAGCTTTTTTAAAAGCCTCGTGGTCAGCAAAAGGAACTTGATCAAAACCATCAACTTTTGGACCAAATCCATTTGTGTGTTTTGGATTGTTTGCAGCAAACAGGGCTGCTAAGGTTCTTCCGTGAAAAGCTCCTTCAAAAGTTATAATTCTATTTTTTTCGGGTTTTCCTATTTTATGAAAATATTTTCTAGCAATCTTGATGCTTGCTTCGGTTGCTTCTGTTCCAGAATTTTGAAAACAAACAAAATCAGCAAAAGTGTTTTCAGTTAATCTTTTTGCTAATTTTTCCTGTTCATCTATTATGAATGCATTGGAAACATGCCATAATTTTTTAGATTGTTCTTGAATAATTTTTACTAAATGTTCATGACAATGACCTAAAATATTAGTTCCAATACCTTGAACAAAATCAAGATATTTATCTCCCTTTTCAGTATAAAGGTAGGATCCTTTTCCTTTTATAAAAGAAATAGGTTTCCTTGCGTATGTATTAAGAATAGAGCTCATATTTTTTATGCCTTGACTCTGTACCCGCTTTTAAAAAGCTTCCAACATAAATACCAGATGATCATCGTAAGCAAAAACAAATAAATGAGTCCAACTTTGGTGGAAGCATCACTGTTTGAAATAAATCCAAAACGAAATGTGTCAACCATATAGAAGAAAGGGTTAAATAACATCACTTTTTGTAATACTTCAGGAAGTTTTTGAATTGAGAAGAAACTACCGCTCAAAAAACTCGCTGGGAGGACAAGAAAATTTTGAATGGTAGATAATTCATCAAACTTATTTGAATGTTGTCCAGCCATCACGCCGATTGCACCCATAATAAAGGTACTAAAAAACAGCACAGCAAATACGTGTAAATAACTTTCAATTTTGATATCAATTATAAAACTAAATATAAATAAGGAAATTAAACCAATTAAAAACCCTCTAGTAACAGAGGCTAATATAATAGCAGTAACAGTTTCAAATGCCGATAATGGAGCCGTTAATGTATCAAAAATGTTACCTTGAATTTTTTGAATAATCAATGAACTGCTTGAATGAGCAAAGGCTTGGGTCATTGCTTGTTGAGCAATCAAACCGGGTAGAAGAAAATTCATAAAGTTTGTTCCAAGAACATCTGACCTCCCACTACCTCCGATTGCAAGGTTTAGCACAGTAAAAAACAGAATAATATTTATAGCAGGCGCGCCTAGTGTTTGGCCTGCTACTTTAAGGTAACGTAAAATTTCTTTTTTTGTTAATGTAAAAAAACCTAACCAATTGATATAACCAAATTTTTTTTCATAAATTTTGTATTCCAACATAAGTGTTGTTTATATATTAAAAGTTACCAAAATAAGTAATGCTGCATGGGTTTTATTCATGTTAATAAATTATCCACATGGGGTAGGTTTTTTTATTGCAAATACTACATATAGTGGATTTAATTGATTAAAAAAAAATGAGTTGGACTCCTGAAAAAGAAAAAAAATTAAGAGAACTTTGGAAAAAAGGTCATTCTGCAAGTCAAATTGCAGGAATGCTTGAGGACACCACTAGAAACGCAGTAATTGGAAAAGCCCATCGTCTAAAACTAGAAGCCAGAAGTATTTCTAGGAAATCTGAAACAAAAAATGATCATCCAAAAAATAACATCAAAGAAAATGAAAGTAGAGGTCAAAAATTAGGAAGAAAAGCTAGATTTAGAGCTCTCCTATTAGACAAAAATTTTGAAAAAGAAAATCCAGTTAAGCTTGAAGAAATTACTGATAAAACATGTAGATGGCCGATTGGTCATCCGCATGAAAATAATTTTTATTTTTGTGGAAGAACTCCAATGGAAAAATTTCCATATTGTAAATTACACGTTCTTTATGCTTTTTCTGCAAAAAATGAAAAAGAGGAAGATAAAATTACAGAGGAAGATATTCCTACATTTATTGAAAAAAAAATCAAGTCAGCTTAACTAAAAAATTTATTATAAATATTTAATTTTATTAACTATCCAAACTCTCCAAATGTTCTATGACGATAGATATATTGAGGAAGTATGGAATTAATTGTTTTACCTTGAATTCCAAAATCTTTTAAAGTTGGATACTCACCAGAAATTACATTATCATATTTAAGCAATTCAACCTGGTCTACTGTCAAAATTGGATTGGGTAACATTTGAAAAAAATAAGCTTGAAATTTTGCCAAACTGAAAGGACAGTTTACTAAAAACCTATTTTTTTTTATTTCTTTTAACAAAATTTCCATGAGTTGTTTAAAAGAATATACTTGGGGACCACTAAGTTCATAAATTTTTGGCTTGGAATTATTAAGTTTTAATGCTTTAGTAATTGCTTTAGCAACATCTCCTACAAAAACTGGAGAAAATTTTTGTTTTCCACCTCCAATCATTGGTATTATTGGAGAAAATTGTGTAAGCGATGCAAAACGATTAAAAAAAGAGTCGTCGGGACCAAAGCAGATTCCCGGTCTTAAAATAACTGCAGTTTTAAAATTTTCTATAATATTTTTTTCACCTTGAAATTTAGATTGCATATATTGTGAGGTATGTTTCTCTTTACATCCTAATGAACTAATATGTATCAACTTTTTAATTTTAAAATCATTACATGCTTTACTCAACAAACGCGGAAAGTCGGAATGAATATGAGAAAATTTTTGCCATTTTTTTTCGTAAAGAATTCCTACAAGATTTATAACATAATCACAGTTTTTTATAACTTGCTTAACATCATCAACATTGAAAATATTAGTTTTTATAAGCTCTATCTGACCTGGATTTCCTAAAGGCTTCAAAAAGCCTTTTAGGTATGGATTGCGCGTAGCCACCTTAACTCTATAATCTAGCTTGGTTAACTCTCTCATTAAATGTCTACCTAGGAAACCAGCGCCTCCAAAAACAGCTATTTGCAGATTATTTTGCATTTTAATTACACATTATATATTAATTTAAGTATATATATTAATTTAAGTATGACTAAAATTTATAAGTTTCAAGATGACATTTCGACTGAAAAGCTAAAAGAATTAGAAAAATACTCAAGTCTATCAATAGATACTGAGGGCTCTGGACTTCAAATTCCTCATCGTGATAAATTAAGTCTTATTCAAATATCGACGGGAAACAATGATGCTTGCATAGTGCAGCCCAACCGAAAAAACTATAATGCTCCAAATATAGTAAAAATTTTAGAAAATAAAAAAATTACAAAAATTGGCCATTATTTAAGATATGATATATCTGGCTTAGAATATTTTCTAAAATGTGAAGTAAAAAATATTTTTGATACAAAAATAGCTAGTAAGTTATGTAGAACATATTCTCAAAACCATGGTTTAAAAGATTTGGTTTACGAATTTTGTGGAAAAAAATTAGATAAAAAACTTGGTAGTAGTGATTGGAATAAAGATTTAAATGAGTTGACAGACGCCCAACTCCAATACTGCAGTAATGACGTGATATATTTACATAAAATTAAAGAAGAATTATATAAAATGCTTGTTAGGGAAAATAGATTAAAACTTTACGAAAGTAGTATTGATTTCTTAAAAACACGAATTAAATTAGATCAAAGTGGATTTACTGAAGATATATTTCAACATTAAATGAATACAGATTTACAAATAGCAAAAAAAACAGTTAAAACTGAAATAATAGCGCTAAAAAAATTATCAGCAAGTTTTAACCATTCTTCACAATTTTCAAAAGCAGTAAACTTGTGTAGCAAAACAAAAAACAAAATAGTTGTTGTTGGTGTTGGAAAATCATTCATAATTTCTCTAAAGGTAGCAAGCACCTTATCAAGTTTAGGTTCTCCTGCTGTCGGGTTTAGCGCAAATGATTTGCAGCATGGAGGATTAGGTTTTTTATCAAAGGATGACACATTGTTAATATTTAGTGTCTCTGGGGAATCGTCA
>MDSV01110531.1_pt1 | contig 15718 bp, 6 predicted proteins | sample 810851 | NCBI WGS metagenome assembly MDSV01 (sample SAMN05326640, study PRJNA326480) | marine metagenome | isolation source: seawater | place: Atlantic Ocean: North East | collected 2012
GCGTGGCTTTGGCCCCGAGCCCACTACGGGCGACGGCCCCTTTCTAAAACGCTGCCGATACCCCAAGGAGCTGATGCGCGATCCTGAGACTCTTCGCCCGATAAACAATCCGGAAAACATGAAGCTGTACCACCGCACCAACAGGTACCGCATGGAGGTAGCGCGCCTGTGGTGGAAGCTCTACCAGTTCCAGGCCAATGTGGTAACAGAAACCATCGAATCCAAGGCCGGCATTTGGGGCAAGAGTGTGGACAAAACATCAGGGATAGCAGCACAGGACGAAGAAAACTATATGGTGCTGTGCGTTGCCGCCTTCGGGGCGGAGGGCGCACTGGAGTATGGAACCGTCAGTCCCCACCACAAGGAGGTTCCGGTTGAGAAAATCGACGACGTGAGCGGTGCATCCTACGTGGTGAGTCCCAAGGGCATAAAGCAGCAGGGTGGAGTAACTCCCGCCGATGCCGATTGGGTCGTCTTTGCGGATCCGAAGGACCGTCCAGATGAGCCGCGAAAAACCGTGCGCCTTGACAACGACCGCACGTGGCCCGTCATCAAAATCAGCCACTCGCTTGCGTGGTCCGAATACCGCAAGAGCATGATCGACAACAACCGCAGCGTCTTCCAGGCCATGGGGTACATGTTTGGCGCGGAAGCCGAGTACGAAGACGAGGACGAGGAGGAAACAAGGTTAGACTGGCTTGCGAGAATCACAAAGGGCGTTGTAAACCTGGGAGACGCGGAGGCGAGAGAAAGGCGCCGACGGAAGAACCTGGTCGAGAAGTCAAACGGCAAAATCGACGCCACCTTTGACTGGGACGAGCGCGCGTGGGACTTGTACTTCAGCAAGCTCGCCGACAAAGACACAGCATGGGAAAGTGAAACAGCCCAGCAAATCATGAACGTGCTCGAAGACGCGTTCGAAAACCTGATCGACGCAATGCCCGCGTGGGCCAACATCTTCCTTTCGTTGGACCTGGTGGACGACGAAGTCGCAATGGAGGAGGACACAGACGCCATCAGGAGCGCAAATGCAGAGTTGGCCAAGGTGGGAGCCGCCTTGAACAAAGTGCCGAAGGACTCGAAAGCGGCGCATCTCCTGAGCTGTTACGACAAACAACTCCGTGCCGCCCACCAGGGCCGCGGCGCGGTTTACCGCGAGGCAGGGTCGTTTGTTTACAACTGCTACCCGACCGACGTCTCCGCAGAGAGAGACAAGATTGACAGGCTGTACTCAAAAGATGGCGTTAGCTGGGCACACGAACAGCTGATGCGCAGCGTTCTGCGCGTTCAGATCCGCAACAACTTTGATGCGTACCTCACAAAGGTGAAGGAAGTTGAAAAAGGGCCGGATGGGATCAAGAGAGAGCTTACACCAGAGGAGCGTGAAGAACGGGCACTGCTCAACAGGATGGAGGACGACTACGAAAAAGAGTCGGACGATTACATCCAGAAGGATGAAAGCAAGATTGCGCCGTATCTTTACCTTGCGTCGTTGGGCTACAGGCAGTGGTACGTGGAGAAGTACCTCAAAAGGAGCGTTGGCGTGGGTTGGACGGTGACGCTCACCAACATGCTCGATTTTTCTGTGCCAGGCTCGGGGGATAGGCCGTGGTATACCCAGGCGCAGGGCCTGAGTGGCATCATCATCGACGTCACAAAGGATAAGAAATCTCAAGACGTGCTGCAACCAGACCTTTACACCGTCGTCGTGAGCTACGACGAGTTCCGCGTCAGGGTCGAGGTTGACAGCATGGGAAGGGTTACTAACAACTGGATCAAATGGCATTCCACACCGGCGGAGGAAGACCAGCTCCCAGTCTGCGACGAACACGGCCGCATGATTGTTCAAGTGCACGGAAAGCACATCTGGCCGCGATGGACTTCGTCTGTCGCAAGCGAAGATCCAGGCCACTCCTTAAGAACGCCCCACCGGTACGGCGACAAGGTGCGCTTCGACGAGAAAGTCTGGTCATTCTACAGCAAAAAGGCGAAAACAGACAAAAACGTGAGGCTTAAGGACTATGCGGTAACCACAGAGTATGCAGCAGTCGACTACACGTGGCTTGCTCCCATGGAGACGCTAAAACAGCTAAACTACGGCCGCTACGCAGAGCATGAAGACTATAGCTTTGCAAAGCCGCCAGCCGAAGTAGGGACGAGCTACAACAAAGAGATTCAGGCGCGCCTCAAAAAAGTGGGCGACCTCACCGTGGTGCCGTGGACGGCCAAAACAGAGCACTTTTGGTATCTTCGCTACCCGTGGGCACCAACCGATCAGAATGGAGGCATAATTACTGAGTACGACGACCTCGATCGTACGGATCTCGTCACTGCACTGCGGTCCTACTACCCACCCGCAAGGGCCGACGGTAAAAAAACTACCGACAAGCACTTCCAGCTAAAGACGATGCGCGCCACTTTTTTTGTTACCATCCCCATCGAGGGAGAGAACGCAAAGGACGAGAAAGAAAGCGGCAAGGAAGCGTTTGTGAAGAAGGTGGCGAAACACCAGGAAGAGAAGCTTGCTAAACTTGAAGCGGAAGCCAAGGCGGCGCAGGGGAAGGCCGCAATGCAGGTCGAGTCGTAAAAGGCACAGGATCGCGAAGAAAGGCCCTGAGCGGGTTGCGTACAGTGGTACAAACGTGTGGTAGCGTTTAGTGCCGGAGTTGACACCCCAACTTTCATTACGATCTATTCGTCGTCGCCGCACAGGTCGATTGCGCGGGCCCGCGCCTCGTCGTCCCGCTCCTTCCAGGTCTTGCCGCCGTGAAAGACGCCGTCCTCGGCGTCGGCGGCGCTCGAGCTCGCCGCCGGCGCGGCCGCCGACGGTGCGGCCGCCTTGGGCGGGCAGGGCAGCTTCTTGACGACGCACGTGAGGTTCGTGATGGCCAGGCGCACGCGCCGCGTGCAGCGCTGCGGGACCGGCAGCCTGAGGCGCACCCTGATGCCGCGCGGCCAGATCTGGTCGTTCGAGCGGCCGCCGCTCGTCGCACGCAGGCTTGCGATGCTGTCGGGCACCGTGAACGTGTGCGCTCCAAGCCCCGTGTCAAACTCGTACCGGTCGCCGGGCATGGCGTTGTTGGGAAGCGACAGCATGCAGATGGCCTGGTTGTGCATAGCCGCGCTCGTGGGCACGTGGACGTTGCTGGTCGCCAGCATGCGGTCGCCGTAAAGCCGCCGGTCGGGCAGGGCGAGGTCCGGGTTGGCCTCCTTGAAGTCCGAGCCGCTGGAGTAGTGGACGTCGCGACTGGGGATGACCCGGGTGGACCAGGACAGCCACGACCCTGGCTCGCTCTCGGGCACCTCGAGGCGCACGTCGCGGTCGACCGCAGTGGACACGGTGGCGTCCTGCATCACGGCGTGCGTGCCCCAGCGCGTGCCGAAGTAGACGACGTCGCCTTTCTGGGAGAGCAGCGGGAAGGTGACCGACGTCACGGCGTAGCGCGTCTGCACCTGCACCGTCGCCGTCGTGGTGGCGTCGGTCTCGACCGGCGGCGGCGAAGCGGCGGCCGCCGGCGCAGGCGCGGGCGCGGGCGCGGGCGCGGGCGCAGGCGCAGGCGCAGGCGCAGGCGCGGGGGTCAGGACCGCCACGGGCCCGACGGTGTGCTCGGGGCCCTCGGGCGAGAGCCCGTTGATGGACACCGCCGGGCCAATGCCCGTGTACGGCGACTGCTCGTAGGGCAGCAGCAGCTGCTTGAACGTCGCAAGCGTGGGCTGCACGAGCGTGGCCGAGGTGAGGTTCGTGTAGTGGAAGCTGAACGAGTGCAGGCGCGTGGGCTGGTCCGTCGTGTAGGTCTTGAGCACGCACATGGCGATTGCGCGGTCATTGGACTTCACCGTGTGCATGCACTTGATCAGGTTGCTCGTGGTCACGTGAAAGTCGACGCGCGTGTACTGGTGGAAGACCTGCGCCATCGTCGGCCTGGTATCGGGCTGGGGCGAAGAGTCGTGCGGCGTCCAGCGCAGCCACAGCCCGCCCATTGCACCCTCTCCCTCCTTGTAGATGCGCAGCACGCCAATCGGCCGCGGCGTCTGGTCGGTGTCGACCGTGTACTTGCACAGCGCAGTGAAGACCATGTCCTTGTCCAAGGGGGCCGGGTCCGGAGGAATGACGCCCCACTTGTTCAGCTGCCCCGCCGCGAGCAGCTCGCTGTTGCTTGCGCACGCAATCTGCATGTTCACGGGCTTGATTCCGCCGAGCTGGTTGGTCCAGTTGGCGTACTGCAGTGTGCGGACCCAGCCCAGCACCTCGCGCATCTTCCTCGCCATCTCGGTCTTGTTGAGCGGCTTCTCCTTGTTCATGGCGACCAGCATCTCCAGCTTGCCCAGCTTGACCGGATCGAGGTCGGAGTCGGCCTTCACGACCGTAAGGAATACGTCCCACGTGCGCTCGGCGGCGGCACTGACTGCGTGGTCCTCCGGCGCAGGCGCAGGCGCAGGGGCCGGCTCGGGCGCAGGCGCAGGCGCAGGCGCGTGGCCCAGGATGCGATCGCGGATGTCTCCCACGGGCTCTGTGGTAAGCTGCACCCCCTGCAGCCCTGGCGCGGTCGGGGGTGGAGGAGGCGGCGCGGGGGCCGGCTCGGGCGCAGGCGCAGGCGCAGGCGCAGGCGCAGGCGCAGGGGCCGACTCGGGCGGCGGGTCCGAGACGCCGGAGCGGATGCCTAGCATGCGCATGAGGCGCGACACGCCCGCCGTGTCGCGGACCGCCTGCATGAACTCGACGGCGCTCGACTTGAACTCCATCCGCAGCTTGGCGGCCGCCTTGAGCGCCTGCACGCGCTCGTCGGCCATGCGCGGGCCGTACAGGTCCTGCAGCAGCTTGCGCTCGAGCACCTTTGGGCACGAAGCGTAGACGGTGGCGGTGGTGTTGGTTCGCGGGTCGGCGACGTCGCCCCCCGCCGTGAAGTAGACGTGCGTGCACTTGTACTTGCGCAGGTACTCGTCGAGGTCCGTGGTGGTGTCCTTGAGGAACAGCAGCCGGGCCAGCAGGCTGGCCGCCAGGATGGCCGGCTCCGACGCGTTCTCGCGCACGCCCTTCATGAACTCCGTCTTCCTGATCGTCTTGTCCATGTAGTTTGTGTGGGTCTGCTGCAGCCGCCGCTTGTTCTGCGTGCGCAGCAGCGAGAGGTCCATCATCAGCATCGCCAGCAGGTCGTTGGTGTCGACCTTGGCCAGCTCCGCGCTGGCGTCGACGGCGCTGGGGTCGTCGACGCCGCTGACGAAGACCTTGGCGGGCGCGAGCGCGGGCTCCGCTGCGGGCGGCAGCGGCTGCTCCTCCACCGCGGGCGGCTGCGCCTCGAACGACGGCGAGGGCGTCACGAGCGGCGTGCTGCTGCCCTCCTCGCCGCCGTCAAAGTCAAAGTGCAGCGGCGGTGGCGTGCTGTCCGGGGCGTACAGCGTCGCGTGGTTGGCCACGGCCTCCGGGCGGCGGCCCCAGTACACGTCGACGTCCTTGAAGCTCGGCGAGCCGTGCAGCGCCGCCAGCGTGTCCGCGCGCAGCTTGCGCGTGTACTCGGCGAGCGAGATGTTGAACGAGTAGGTGGTCATCATTTTTCCAAAGCATGCGCGGTCTTCGTTGTACAGCATCTTCGTGTTGGCCGGCGGAAACACGCGCTTGGAAAGTAGCGCGTAGTAGTTGGTCGGAGTGAGGCGAATAGCCCGAAGTATCTGGTTCTTATCGACAGGGCAGGACATGGGCTCGGCGGTCAGGCGCAGCACGATCTTTGTGTTGACGCAATCCGGAAACATCTTGTTCCACTCTCCGTCCACCATGACCACGGACGACATCTCACCGCCCCAGTCCATCACGAGCAAGTCCTCGGGCGCAAGCTTGAGTGACACGAGCATCTTCTCGTATTCCACCTGCGACGCGGTCTGAACGTGCTCTTCTTGAAAGGCCGACGCTGCCGGCTGCTTGCGCGAACGCTTGGCCGCTGCTCCATTCAGTCGTTCCAGTTTTGAGCAAGGACGCTTCATTTGAAGCGCCCCAGGCGTAGACCGTGCATCCATGGCTTCTTGCCGCTCTTTCCTCATGCGCTGCAACTCCGCTTGCTGCTTCTCATTGCGTTCCTTTGCCGCCGCAAGCTCCCGCGACAACCGCTCGTGTTCCTGCTGGACCGCGGTATTCTCGGCCTGCAGCGCGTCCTGAAGCGCGCCCGTGGCGTGATTGACTCGTGCCGACGCCTCTTCAAACGACGCTTGCGCCTCCGGAGCGATCGGCATTGGAGGCAACTCGTCGGCAGCCGCAGCCAAGGCCGCCAGGTTGTCGGTCGCCATCTGTGGCGCACCAAGATTGGAAGGCGCCGGTGAGATCAAACGTGGTGGGCGCCGGAGACCCGACTGGTATGATGTGGAACCGTTGGATTTCAACGCACCGGCAACGCTTCCCCCCTCGAAGCGTTACGTGTGCACTTTGCGCTTGCTTTTTACCACGAGGAGCTCGATGCCTTACCGTCGGTGACGGTAGGTGCCTGGGACGTCCCTCCAGAGGGGGTTGCCTTTTACAGAAGGCCTTCTTCTTGGTACCAACGTCTTCTTACTTCTTACTATCTTTACTACTCTTCTCGTGCTATGGTTGTGCCACATACATCTCCTGCAACCTGTGGTCCACGGCGCCGGTCGTTAGGCGGAGAGCCTAGTCACGCGCACGACGCGGTCGCGCGCCTTCGACTGTGAGTTTTCCGGCATGGAGAGAATCGCGTACCTGTACCGCTTGCTGTCATTCTTGATGGGCAAATTGGCCTGAAGCTCCTCGCCTTGGCTGGACTGGGCGGCGGGCGCGCTCAGCTCGAACGCCCTTTGCATCGCCTCCTTGATCAGCCCGTCGAGCCCGGTCTCATCTGCTTCATAATCGGACTCGAATCTGCCCTCATCGTCATTGAACTTCTTCTGGTCCAGGACGAAGGTCACCTGGTACCACGAGCTCTGTGGAGAGCCGCACTGGTAGCCGTTCTCGTGCTCCCCCCGCCTATTCTTGACCGGTCTCACCAGCGATCTGAAGTTGGTGTTGTTGCCGTTTTGGTCCAGAGCGTCCACGATCTGTGTAACGAGTGCCTTGCGCTCCACAAAGTCGAGCAGGTTCTTGACGCGAATGCGAAGCGTGTACTCCTGCGAACCCTCCTCGATGATGCCCTGAGCTTTGAGGTCAGGGTCCTTCTCCGGGTCTAAATTGTACTTGTTGAGCACAAAGTTCACGTCGAAGTAGTTGCTGCTGGTGAGGGAGAGATCGGTCGCCGCCGTCTTGGGCACCGACGGCCCGGTCATCGAGGGCCTGAGCACCACCCCTGGCTTCAGGTCGATGACCTCCCCGTAGAGCGAGCCCACATTGGGCGCAGGCGCAGGCGCAGGCGCGGGGCGGTCTCTGCGCCGCGACATCGTGCCCGTGCGTTGCTTGTCCTATAGAATACAGCTAGTGCTTATCCCTGGCTTACAAGTTCCGGCGCCAGCGCTGCATGCCCACGACCACAGCTCGACATGCCACCAGCATCGCACCACACAGCGCGCAAACAATCTTCCACGGGTCTGCGGCGCCGGCATGGATTCATTCTGCGGCGAGGTGACGCTGGCGGGCCGTTCGCACGCGTCCTCGGACGAGCGTGCACAGGCACTGCGGGCTTTAGGCGCCCTTGATCGGAGCAGCGTGCGTGCACTGCAATTGAGCCACTATCCATTTGGAAACGTCGACGACCGGCCAGTGTTTCTTTCGTTTGTGCGCGGGTTGGCGCAGTTCGTCCACCTCGAGCGATTCCGCGCGTCGGGATGCGACCTCGTCGAGGCGCAGGTGGGCTTGCTACTCGGAGCTCTGGCGGGCCTGCCTCGGCTGGTGGAGCTCTGCCTGTCAAGCAACGTGGTTACGCACCGCGTGTTCGAAGAGGTGCGGACGTCGATGGCATCCGTGAGATTGTTCTCGGCCATGAACACGCCGCTCAGCGATGCGGCGCTGTCGGAGCTCGCGCGCATCTTTCCCAACGTCGAAGCACTCCACCTGGCAGGAACTCTGATCAAAGGCTGGGGTGTGGGTGCACTTGTTGAGGAGAATGTGCATCTGCGTGTGCTGGGGCTCGACCGCACGCGGCTGGGCGACGTGGGCGTGCGCGAACTGCACGAGGCATTGGTGGAACGAGCTGCACCACTAGAAGTGCGCATGCGTCGCGTGTGCGAGCCATCAGCGGCGTGGCTGCCGTTGATCGCCCTGGCAGCGCAGCCACGCTCCAAGAAGCGTCTAAAGCTCAAGCATGACCTACACGTGCACACCATTGTTGCAAATACTCTGGCAACGCCACCCATCTACGTGCACCCAAAGGTTGCGGTCGAGTTTGTCGTCCAGGGGTACCCACCCGTCCAGATCGTGCTGCGCGACGTGCCGAGCACGCGCAGCGTGGTGGCACTCACTTCCGAAGTCGTGAACGAATTCAACCGCTTTCTGGTATACGACGACACGGAATGCACAGACGCAGGGTTGCAGGAACGCCGATTGCTGTACCGCACGGCCTTTGAGAAGCTCGGCGACGTGGACGCGCTCTTTGGTCAGCGCCACGTCCAGGAGTGTGCGCTTCTGTGGTGGAAGAGCTGCCACGCGAGCAAGTGCTACGAGCGGAAGAGGGTGCTGCAGCCACTTGTGGGTCTGCGGCGACCAGGGCAGCAGCTGTGCATACAAGTGGCGGTGGCTCGCTAAGCGTCGTGGTGTGTGCGCACCTGTAGCATCCGCGTTGTCTGTGTCTGTGCGCGTCTGTGCGCCATGCTTTACCAGTTTTTTTGTCAAGGGACGCTGTCAGACATTGCCAAAGCGTGGGGAGGGCTAACGCTCGTGGTGTTGCACGGCCTCTTTCGAGCGTGGGTCAAGTGGCGGCTGAATGACTGGTACTCGCGCTTCTACGACCTCGGTGGCACCGCTGCGGAGTACGGTTCGGGGGACACCGATGAGCTCACCGAAGGCCGTGAGCGCGTACTGAACTTGCTGGTGGAGTTCACCGCGGTGGTCATGCCCACGATTCTCGTACATCCGCTCTTCAAGTGGATCACCAATCTGTGGGTCCTAAAGTGGCGCGTCACCCTCGTGCGCGCATACCTGCGCTGCTGGCGCACCGACGTGCGCATCGAGAACGGGGCGCAGCGGGTGCACGAAGACACCTCGCGCTTTGCGCGCGGTCTCCTTAGCTGCTGCATTGTCGTGCTCGACGCCGTTCTCACGCTTGCCGTGTTTGCGCCGGTGCTCATTGCGCTTGGGGCGGACGTGCAGCCAATGGCCGGATTGCCCGACTCGTGGCTTTTGTTGGTTTGCGGCTGTGTGGCCCTCGTGGGTGTGTGTGGCTCTGTGCTGCTTGGGTGGTCGCTGATTGCGCTCGAGGTGTGCAACCAGAAGGTGGAGGCCGACCTCCGACGCAAGCTCGTGCTGCTGGAGGAGGACCCGACTACCGTGACGGAGTCATCGCCGACGCCGCACGCCGATAGCCCCGACGAGTACATTGACAACGTGGAACGCGTCTCGCGCAGCAACGATCGTAAGCGCCCCATTCGTGCCAATGGCGGCGCCCGAGGTCATCAGCGCGCACGCACAGACACCACGCCGTCCATGATAGCCTCGCACTTTCACGCAGTGCTGCGCGCTCTACGCAAAAACTACAGCCGGCTGTACCGGCGCTTTGCGGTGTTTTCTCTGTGGCTCGGCGCGTATGAGCAGACCGTTGCCATACTGCCGTACGTCATCGCCGCACCACTGCTGTTCAGTGCCAGCGACGAGCGGCGCATCACCTTGGGTAAGGTTACCCAGTTGGCCAACGCATTTGGGCACGTCTTTGATGCGCTGAACATCCTTTCCGATCGCTGGGTCGATGTGACCGACTGGCTGAGCGTCCTGCGTCGGCTGCGCGAATGGGAGCGCCATCTGAGCAACGAACCGCGCTCCCCGGTCGTTGCGTGCGCACTCATCGAGACCGGCGCAGCGCGCTCGACGGATGACACGACGCCACCACGACCGGCACCGCCCACGCCCACGCCGCACTGCACGGCCACGCTGTCACCGGCGGCTGTTGTACTAGCTGCGGTGAAAAGCAATTCGTTGTAAGTCTTGCAGCTCTTTTGAAACTCTTTGTGGGGTTCTTGAGCAGAACACGCTCACGTGCACACACTAAAATACAAATACACGCCGTGCGTGCTCCGCCCTTCTGCCCCGCACCAGTGCTACGCGTAGACTTACATCTTGAGCAGCACGTCGAGCGTCTCGCCGCGCTTGGCGAACGAGAGCGCGCGGCCGATGATCTTGGGCGAGGATACCGACGCGACCGCAATGCCGATGCGCCGCGGGCCCTGCTTGGAGCGCGGGCCCTTGGAGGTGCCCGTGTCGGTGAGGCACCACTCGACCAGGTCGCCGGGGTAGATCGGGCCACCGGCCGTGTTGAGCAGCGTGCACATGCCGCCGATGCTCACGGTGAAGAACTCGTCGACCGACGGACCGATGCCGTCGTCTGGGGTGCGGACCGACTTCGAGCGCGCAACGCCGGCGAAGAAGTAGTTCTTCTCCGCCTCCTTGGGCAGGCACGCGGCGCAGGCGATCACGGGCACGGCCGTCTCCGCCGCAACGTACTGGCGAAAGACCGCCGTCTTCTTCTTGCGCGCAAGGCAGATCATGCCGGGCTGCACGGTGGCCCACTGGTAAAAGTGCGGCTTGTGCTCGAAGATGTCGGTGGGGTCTGCGGCCCCAACGTTGGCTGTTCCCAGCATGCTTCCCGCCGACAGCGACTCGGGGAGGGTGGTGAACTCGTACGCGTCGACGAACGAGTTCATGACCACCTCGCCGATGCGGCTGACGGGCTGGTAGCCATTGATCAGGCTGCCCTGCTCGCCGTTCTGCACGAGGTTCTTGTCGCCGGGGCCCATGAAGGACTGGAAGTCGGGAGCGGACATGGCCATGGTGACTAAAGTGGGGGGGGTGTCTGGCGAGCGGTTTCCGGTCTGGTTACTGCTTGCATCAAGTGCCTTATCGCACGCACCGCTTAGCGGGGAGACGCACACGCGCACACGCGCACACATACACGCAGGTGTACGCGCCTCCCGACTGCGTCCCCAAGGACGTCCCATCAGACCTGGCCATCGGAGTGGCCAGGCGCGCACTGCTCGCGCACAATGTCGAATCCGCGCATTCCAATGAGGTCAAGAGCGGCGCAGCGCGTACACGGTTGGTACGCAAGTGCACGAAACGTCTCGACGTACCATGCCACAACCACAGAGCAGGCCGCTTCTTCTTTGCTTCCTGGTTTCACAGGACCACGCTTGGCCCTCTTCTTGTAACACCAATCGGGCAGTGTCTCGTTGGGGCGAGGGTCCGAAGCTTCAAAGCGCAGCATTTCTTCCTTCGAAAAGAGTTTTGGAATCTTGACGAGATCTTTGCATCCTGTTCTCTCAAGCAGGCACTCGACACTGTCCACAAAAGCCTGCAGTTGGAAGTACATAAGCCAGCGCGGTTTAAAGAGGACGTGGTCCTGCGGCAAGAAGGAGCTGCCATCCTCCACCACCAGCAGCCACCTGTGAGGCGGCCGACAATCCCCGTCAGGGTGGATAAAGATTGGCGTCAGAGTCTCGCTCAGTCCGTCAAAAAAGCGAAGCGACTGGCAGATGTGCACAATCGGGCACCGAGTCCCGTAGTGCCCGGACTTGACATTTTGGACGAAGCATTGGAACTGCTGGTCGCATCCACCGTAGACATTGTTCGTCCACGTTCCGGCCTCACCCCCCGGTTCTCCGTACATTCCATAGTGTAAGCCCGCAACATAGGCGTACGCATCGCTGCTGCTCATGCCAGGAGACATCAGCCGGTCTTCCTGCAGCACGTCGCTGTAGAAGATGCGGCACGTGGAGAGAGCACAGCGCAGCGATGGAATACTGAGTCCATGGTGGTGTGTAATCCCGCTGCCGCAATCGTTGGTGCGGTCTACCCTGGCCAGCGTGCGCAGCGTACAGGCAATAGCCGGGCTCGAATCCTCCAATTCTTGGAAGCACGAGAATGGCAGTTTGTCGTCCATCTCTATCGCTACAGAAATGTCCTCCACGATTTCCTCGATCTCTCTCGCCCTCTCCCGCCTCATTCTCTCCGCCTTTTGCTCCATTTTGCGCAAGGCCTCTGCCTCGCACTGCCGCATCTGGTTGTCGTCTAGCCCTAACAGACCCTGCAGACTCGTGGTCTCGGCTGGCAGCCCCGCCTGGCGTGCAATGAAGAGCTGAGCAGGCCAGAAGGTTTGAGGCAAGTGCCGAGCCCCCGTCGTGCTGCTCGTCAACGGGTTCTTGCCCCACCACCCTGTGGCACGATTGACGTCCACCGCCGCGTACGGCGGCCACACCCCGCACATGTGGAACATGGCCTGCACTAGCAAGTAGTTCAGCACCAACGGCGGGCACGACTCCCCCTTTGAATTGTTGTTGAGTAAACGCCAAGTCGAGGGACGAACGCTGACCTCGTCCACGTGGCCCTTCAGCGCAAAGACCATGTGCCGTACACCATCAGTGCCTTCAATGACAGTAAAGCTCGTACCCACGCGCGTTGGAATATGGCTCGTCACCAGATTGCGGCAGCAGCCCTTGAGACCTTCCAGCACACGACGTCTACCAAACCCGAACCCGTGCACTTGGCACGTCTGCGTGGCCATCGCCAGCACCGTGCACGCATTCGATGGCAGCATGTGTACGATGGCAGACCCATTTTGCGGCACCGTAAACGTATTGGACTCCGTAAGAAAGCTCAGAATGTTGTGGCTTACCAGATCTCCGCAGTGCGCGCACAAGTTCAGCCACGCACGCGAGTAATGGTTCTGCGCTTCTGCGCACTTTCGAAGTTGCGTTCGTGTGCTCTCGGAATCAGAGTCGCGCACATCCGTTCTTCCGTCCGTCATGGCGTATCCATCTGGAGCGCAGCAGTGCGACTTCAAGTACCACTTGCGCGTCTCTACAGTCTGCTCCTTGAATCCTTCCATCCACTCCTTAAGTCGGTCGTCCAGTGCCTTGCGAATGTCCTTGCATGTGAGTCGCATGTCGAGGAGCACGAACGACTTTCTCTTCACCATCCTCAAGTTGCTGTACGAAAGTCTTGCATTGCACGGCTGGTCGTAACGATCGTCGGTCGCCCATAAGATTGCGCCATCGGCAAGGAAGCTCGCCAGGTCGCTGTTCCTTTGCAGCAGTGCGTCGACGTTGGCTGGCGCACCAATCTGGCACTTGGTTCGCGTTTTGACCCTCTTCCCGTGAACGGATCGTGGCATAACACACCTTCTTCACGTTCCCCTTCTTACCCTCTTTTTTCACATCCACACGCGCACACCCGACACGCCGTGCTAATTATGGTCTTGACTCTGGCGCCGGTCTCCGGCGCCGGTACACCTTCTAACCAGCATCCACGCCTTCGCACCTTTCTAACGCGCGTTTCAATGCAGCTTTCCACTTCGCACTGGTAAAGGTATCCGACCACACCAGTTCGTCATTCTCAAAGAGCTTCTCGAGTCGAGCTACGCGCCACTCTACAGGGCGCGCCTTCCACTCCGCGCTGCTCATTCCGAGCTGCTTCAGTACTTCGTGCACCAACTTCTTCGTGTCAGAATCCATCACGACTCAACGCAACTCAACTCAACTCAACCCCCAGCTGTCGCCGTTTGTGGCCGCAGCGCGTTAGTCTCCGGCGCCGGCCGTTGACTCCCTTGGGCACTGGTCCTCGTCGTGCATCATTTGCGAGATGGCGCTGCGCTTTGCCTTCTGGCGTGCGGACTTGCTCGTGTGCCAGCCCATCGCAAGATCGACGTCGCCCATCTCCATGCGCCCCAACAGCCACCGGATGTGCGCCGCAAGATGCGTGCTTCCGGCGGTATTCACTTTGACCTCGCCGCCGCCCCTCTTACTCTTCGTTGCCCTGATGTACTCAATAACGCACGCGTCTGGCTCGCTCTCGCTCAGGTGCTTCTGCGCCGAGTCGAGGACCTTGGAGACTGCAACGCCGACGCCCTGCTGCACCATCTGCAGTGTATGGTGCTGCATGTAGCCACCGTCCTCCCGCAGCAATTCCGCAAGGGTCCTGAGTTGGACCGTGCCGCATCCGGAGGGGAGGCAGCGCAGCAGAGCCTGCATCACATTGTAGTCGCGGAGTAGCTGCAGCGGAACGCCGCAGGACATGGACTGGGGTGGTCCAAGGGCAAGTTGTGGACCGCCAGTCGTACCCGTGTCGAGTAAGGATGCGGGCGTGGGTGCGGGCGTGGGTGCGGGCGTGGGTGCGGCTTCGAGCGCAGCGCTCGACTTGCGCACAGAAGGCGCCAACAGTATTTCCACCGGTTGTGCTGCAAAGACTTGCGGCTCCCGTTCGGCCCTCCACAGCGGCATCATTGTCTCTTGGCGCTCCGCCTCGACGCGTGCACGTGCGACGGCCATCAGCAGAATGTCGGCACGGAGCCTGCCCACGTGGAGGCAGCCCGCCTCAACCACCGCATAGAGCACGCGCACAAAGCGCACCACACGCAACGCTTCGGGTTTTGTGCTGCTCAAGACGACCATCTTGTTGGTGGGCGTCGAGGTGTGGGACGGCACGGGGACCGGAAAGACGGCGTCCAGCTTGGGTGCAAGGCGTGCCTTCGCAACGGCCGCAGAATCGGAGTCTGCGATGCAGCAACCGCTCCACTCCTCTGCGCCGTGCGAACGAACAAGTTCCACGTGCAGTACGTTGAGAGCAGCCACACACGCCGCTCGAAAGCGCACCGCCGTCGTCCCGCCATTGGACTCGAAGTAGTGCACAAGCATGTCCACCTGCCGCCCCCACGCAGGCTGAAGCCCCGCGACGCCCTGAGTGTGCAGCCCGGGGCGGCTGCCAATGAGGCACGCGGTCACGACGCCCAGATTGAGCCCTTCGTCGTGCAGCTGCTCGAGGAGACAGCGCGGAGGACGCATGCACACTTCCACCAAGTCGGCAAAATGGTTTTGAGCTGCCAGTCCGATGTCCTTTTCGGTGCACGCTGCGGCCGCCACCGTGGCCAGTGCATGCAATCCACGCATCGCCACTTTGATGCCCTGGCGATGCTTTTCGATCACGGCATAGGATAGCTTGGATTCCAACTCCTTGACCTTGGAGACGAGGTGCGCTTGCGACGAGGATGGGTTGATCATCACTTGTACAATCTGGTGGATGCAGTGTGCCAATGCGCGTGACATGTCGTCCTGCACCAACGGCGAGGTTTGAGCTGGGGCCAGTCCGCCCATGGAGGAGCAGGTGAGCTCGAGCCTCGACACGAACGAGGCCACGCCCCGGTCAACCTCTGCCTGGACCAAAGAGGCGTAATTCGGATCGTCGTTGTGCGGGTTTTGCGGAAATGTCCGCAGCTCGTAGCCGTAGTGGTGGGCAACGAGCTGGAGGTCGACGTCTTTTTCGTTGGCGGCCAGTAGTTGCGCGTAAAGCGCGGCGTACCGCGTGCAGGCGGTCGTGGAATGCCCCGACATGGACGTTGGACGTTGCGCGTCGAGAAAGCCCGAGCCGCAGCGTTTGTCTGCTTCTCCTTCCCATTGCATGTGGTTGTGCGTCGCATGGTGATCAACTCGGTCCGCCGCGTCTCCGGCGCCGGACAATCCCTGGGCCAGGGGCACCACAGGCCCGGGGAATGCCCGGAAGCGGTCGTTGGCTGCGTTACCTACCCGAAGGGTGGCTACCGGTCCACGCCTCCGACAGAGGCCCGCGAAAAGCCCGTTTTTTGTGCACGAA
>MDSV01207086.1_pt1 | contig 15718 bp, 13 predicted proteins | sample 810851 | NCBI WGS metagenome assembly MDSV01 (sample SAMN05326640, study PRJNA326480) | marine metagenome | isolation source: seawater | place: Atlantic Ocean: North East | collected 2012
TACTTTTTGAAAGTTTGTCATTTTACTCCTGTAAGATTTGTTAAAACTAGTATATAAATAAATTACTTTAATTATTCAAACAAATGAAAAAAAGAAAAGAATACGATAGTATAGGAACTATTAATGTTCTGGCAGATAAATACTGGGGAGCATCCACAGAAAGGTCTAATAAGTTTTTTAATATTGGAAAAATTCTTGTAGATAGTTCAATAATTCGTTCAATATCTATTATAAAGAGATCTGCAGCTATAGTTCATCGAAAAGATGGTCTGATACCTGGAAAAATTAGCAACGCCATTGTAAAGGCTTCAAATGAAGTTATTTCTGGAAAACTTGATAATAATTTTCCACTAAAAGTATGGCAAACAGGCTCTGGTACTCAAACTAATATGAACGTAAACGAAGTAATAGCAAATAGAGCTATAGAAATATTAAAGGGAAAAAAAGGAACAAAAAAACCCGTTCATCCTAATGATCATGTAAATAAATCTCAATCTACAAATGATGTTTTTCCAACCGCAATGCACATTTCAGTTGCAACAGAAACAATAAACAAGTTATTGCCAAACTTAAAATTATTAGAAAATTCGTTAAAAAAAAAATCAAGTGAATTTAGAAAAATTGTAAAAATAGGTAGGACACATTTGCAAGATGCCACTCCTCTTACGCTAGGACAAGAATTTTCAGGATACTATGTGCAATTAAAAAAAAGCATAGAAAGAATTAAATATAATTTAAAAGATATTTTATTTTTGGCTCAAGGAGGAACTGCTGTTGGCACAGGTATTAATACAAAAAAAAATTTTGATAAAAAAATTGTAAGAGAAATTAGTAAATATTGCAAAATACCATTTAAACCTGCTCCAAATAAATTTGCAGAAATAGCTGCACATGATGCAATAGTAAGTTTTTCTGGAGCCCTTAATTCTTGTGCCGTAGCCTTGATGAAAATTTCTAATGATATTAGATTTCTTGGCTCAGGTCCAAGAGCTGGCTATGGTGAGCTAACTCTTCCAGAAAATGAACCTGGATCTTCTATTATGCCTGGCAAAGTTAATCCAACACAATGCGAAGCAGTGACAATGGTATGCGTTAAAGTAATGGGCAATCATACAGGAATATCAATAGCGGGAACTCATGGACATTTTGAACTTAATGTTTTTAAGCCTTTGATTGCACATAATATTTTGCAATCAATTAATATATTAGCTGACAGTGTAAAAAATTTTAGTTTGTATTGTGTCAAAGGTATTAAAGTTAACAAATTAAAGATTAAAGATGATTTAGATAATTCCTTGATGCTTGTTACGGCTTTGGCTCCCAAAATTGGATATGATAATGCAGCGAAAATTGCAAAAAAAGCTTTAAAAAATAATACGAAGTTAAAAGTTGAAGCTTTAAAAACAGGGCTAATAAATGAACGTGAATACGACAAAATTGTTAATCCTATAAAAATGATTGGTCCAAACTAAGATAAAACTTTTCTAATTAAAGCTTTTAGTGTCTGAATATTTTTAATTTTATAAAATTCTGCTGAATCATTTAATGTACCAATTTCATTTAAATGAATATTTGAAATAAACACTTCTCCACTATCAATATTTCTTTCATAATTAAAAAAAATTTTATTTATTTTTTTTAATTTTTTTAGACTTATTTGAAATTTTCTTGCAAATTCTTTTTTGTCAATTATTTCAAGAATATTTTCTGATAAAAAAATTAAATCGCCTTCATTTTCATAATATCTCATATCTGATTTTAATTTTCCAATATTTTTTATTTCAAAAATTGAATTGTTTATTTTTATTGATTTTTCTTTAATAGAAAAATTAATTTTTCCGTTATCGATTATAGAATTATCAATATTAGTAAATATTAAACTTAGGTCACCATTCAGATTACCAAGATGCTCTTTATCATTATCTAAGTTTAATAAAAAATATAAAATATTATCAATAATAAAATTAGTATCTTTTTTATCAATTATTATTTTTGTATCAAAGATAAATGGATTTAGTCTGATAGAAGATTCTAATTTAATTTTTTGTTTTTTACTTATATTAGGTGAATTAATAAATATTTCATTATCATTAATTAAATATTTTAATGTGATATTTTCATTTAAAAAATCTATAGAACTTTGTCCCATAAATTCAAATTTATCTTTTATTTTGAATATATTTTTTATGAATATATTTGGATTTTTTAATTTTATTTCATTTAAAGTTTCTTGTGGAACACTATAATTCCTTTTCCAATGTGATACATAGTCGATATCAAATATATTTCCAGTAATTTTTAATTCCTTAGATTTGTTTTTTTTATTAATTAAGTATTTGATTTTTTTTATTGGTGAAATGAGAATAGTATTATTATTTTTATCTGTTAAAAAAAAATTACTTTTTCTAATATAAATAGGTTTATTTATTTTATAATAAAGGTGATTTCTAAAATTAATAATATCTTTTATTTTGAAATAAATATTAGCCTCACTAATTTCAAAGCTATCAATTTTAATATTTGATCTTGAGTATAATTTTTTTAAAGGAATAAAAATTTTTAAATCTTGAGTTTGAATAATTGAAGATGCATCATCTTCGGGATTTATATCTAGATTCGCTTTTTTTACTAAAAAATAAGGTTTGGGAAATATTTTTAGAGAAATATCAGAAGATATTTCTAAGTTAATCTTAAATTCTGTATAAAATTTTTTTTCAATTTTGTTTTGTAGACTATTATAATCTAATAAAACTGGTATTGATAAAAATAAAATTATACTAAAAAATATTATTATAAAGCCTAAAATAAATTTTGAAGAATCTGTTTTTTTTCTTTTAACCATAAAATTTTATATGGCTTATACTATAATTATAAATATGTTAAATTCAGAATATTTAAAAAATTTAAATGATAATCAAAGAGAGGCTACATTGCATCTCGAGGGCCCTCTATTAATTGTCGCTGGGGCTGGTTCAGGCAAAACAAAAGTGCTTACATCTAGAATTGCTCATATAATTAAGCAACATAAAGCCTTCCCAAATCAAGTTTTAGCAGTCACATTTACAAATAAAGCTGCAAAAGAAATGCAAAATAGAGTTTCAAAACTATTAAAAAAAGAAGCAACCGGTATTCCTTGGCTGGGAACTTTTCATTCAATAAGTGCAAAGCTGCTTAGAAAACATGCAAGTGCAGTAGGTCTTAAAAGCAACTTCTCAATTATAGATCAAGCTGACCAAGAAAGATTAATTAAAAACATATGTAAAGTTGAAAATGTTGACACTAAAAAAATATCACCAAAATATATTTTAGCAGTAATCGATAAGTGGAAAAATAAAGGTCATTATCCTGAAGATGTAATTTTAAAAAAAAAAAATCCTCTAGAAAAAAATTTTTTAGAAATATATAAGATTTACCAAAAAAAAATAATTGATTTAAATGCTGCAGATTTTAGCGATTTAATTTTACATACAGTTAAAATATTTAAAAATTATAAAGATATTGCAGAACTATATTCAAAAAAATTTAAATATATTTTGGTAGATGAATATCAGGATACAAATTTTATTCAAAGCGAATGGTTAAAATATTTATCGCACTATAATAAAAATATCTGTTGTGTTGGAGACGATGATCAATCAATATATAGTTGGAGAGGAGCAGAAATAAAAAATTTTCTGGAATTTGACAAAGTTTATGAAAATACAAAAATTATACGATTAGAAAAAAATTACAGGTCCACTCAAAATATTTTAAATGTTGCTTCAAATTTAATTGAAAATAATCAAAACAGAGTTGGAAAAAATTTATTTACTAATCATGATGATGGTGAAAAAGTTACATTGACTTGCTTTAGAAATGTAAAAGATGAAGCCACTGAAATAGGCTCAAATATTGAATTGTTAAAAAAAAAATATTCTTTAAATGAAATAGCAATATTGGTTAGAGCAATTTTCCAAACAAGAGAATTTGAAGAAAGATTTTTAAAAATTGGTATTCCTTATAGAATTGTTGGAGGAATTAAATTCTATGAAAGAGCAGAAATTAAAGATTGTATTGCATATTTAAGAATTGTTAATCAACCTTTAGATGATCTGTCTTTTGAAAGAATAATTAATGTTCCAAAAAGATCTATTGGAGACACAACAATTAAAAATATTTATGAATGTGCAGAAAAAAACCATTGTTCATTAGAAATGGCCTCCAAAAAATTAATAGAAGAAAATAAAGTAAAACCTAAAACAAAAATTGGATTGAATTTACTTTTAAATATGCTGCAAAAATGGAGAGAGGATTTAAAAAAAAAAACTAATCATAATAAGTTGCTTCAAATTATATTAGATGAATCAGGATATAGTGAAATGCTTAAAAATAAAAAAGATTTAGAAAATGAAAATCGATTAGAGAACATAAAGGAACTTTTAAATGCTATGAAAGAATTTGATAACCTAGAAAGTTTTTTAGAGCATGTAGCTTTGGCAACTTCACTTGATCAAGATTGGCAAAATGAAAAAGTAAATTTAATGACAATGCATTCATCAAAAGGTCTAGAATTTGATGCAGTTTTTTTACCAGGCTGGGAGGAAGGCTTGTTCCCACATCAAAAAAGTATTGAAGAAAAAGGGGAAAATGGATTGGAAGAAGAAAGAAGACTAGCTTATGTTGGTATTACTAGAGCCAAAAAAATAGCTAAAATTTCTTTTTCTATGAATAGATTTTATCAAGGCGATTGGATAGATAGCATGGCATCAAGATTTATAGATGAACTTCCAGAAGAATATGTAAAAAAAAACAATAATTTTATTGAAGAAAACTCTGAGGATTTTGAATTTAATCAGGATTTAGATTATTCTGAAGAGACTAGAAGCCCAGGTTGGATTAGATACCAAAAAAAATTAAATGATAAATAAAATAAAAAATTTAATAGTTGAAAAAAATTTGGATGGCTACATAGTTCCTAAAAATGATAAATTTTTTACAGAATATTCAGAAATCAATAACCTTGAATTGGTATGTAATTTTAATGGTTCTGCAGGTTTTGCAATAATATTGAAAAAAAAAAATTATTTGTTTGTTGATGGAAGATATACAATTCAAGCAAAAAAGCAGTCAGGAAATAAATTCAAAATTTTTGAGATTCCTTTGATTTGGCCAAAAAATATTTTTGGATCATATAAATATAAATTTGATATTGGATTTGATCCAAAACTATTTACATATCACACATTAAATAATTATTTTTCTAATACTTGTAATTTGCACCCAGTAAATGAAGATTTATTTAAACAAAAATCGAAACAAAAATTTAAAAAAAAATAAGTTTTATAAATTAGATAAAAAAGTTACTGGAGAAAGTTCAAAATCAAAAATAAATAGAGTTACCAAAATATTAAATAAAAAAAAAATAGATTATCTTTTTGTTAGTGCGGGGGAAAATGTGTGCTGGTTAATGAACATTCGTGGAAAAGATCTGCCAAATTCGCCCGTTGCTAACTGTAATATAATTTTAACTAAAGATAAAAAAATTTATTTTTTTTCAAAATTTAAAAAAATATCTAAAATAAAAGTAAAATTTAATAACAAAAAAATATTTTTTTATGAAGAACAAAAATTATTTGAAATTTTAAGATTTATTAAACCAGGTAAATTTTGTATCGATAAAAAAACCTGTTCTATCTTTAATGAAGAAATTATTAAATCAAATTTTATTATTAAAGAAAATGTAGATCCTATTTATTATTTAAAATCTATAAAAAATAAAACTGAGATTAAAAACATGAAAAAAGCTCATATAGAAGATGGGGTTGCTTTAACAAAATTTTTATATTGGATTAAAAATATTAAAAACTTAAATTTAACTGAAAAAAAAGTAGAAAAAAAATTAGAAAATTATAGAAAAGAAAGTAAAAATTATTTATTTCCAAGCTTTGATACAATTGCAGGTTCAGGTCCAAATGGTGCGATTATTCATTACAGGTCAAATTCTAAATCAAATAGAAAACTAAATGTAAAAGATTTATTATTAGTAGACTCAGGTGGACAATATAAATGGGGTACAACTGACGTAACAAGAACTATTTGTTTTTCCAAAGTCAACAAACGTTTAAAAGAATTATTTACTAGAGTTCTTAAAGGTCACATTGCAGTAGCTCAAAGTAATATTAAATACTGTAAAACAGGCCATAACATTGATTTAAAAGCGAGATTAAGTTTAAAAAAAATAGGTTTAGATTATAGACATGGAACAGGACATGGAGTTGGTTTCTTTCTAAATGTGCATGAAGGTCCTCAAAGTATATCAAAAAAAAATTATATTAGTTTAGAAGAAGGAATGATTCTAAGCAATGAGCCAGGTTATTATTTAGAAAATAAATTTGGAATCAGAATTGAAAATTTAGTTTTCATAAAAAAAGTTAATAAAAAACTTATTTTTGAAAACCTTACATTTGCTCCAATTGATAAAGATTTAATTGACGAAAAGATTTTGACCAATAATGAGAAAAATTATTTATTTAATTATCATTTAGAGACATATTCTAAAATTTCTCCTTTTTTAAATAAAAAACAAAAAAAATGGTTAGCAAAATTAATTTAAAAGTTTGGCCCATTCTTGTTGAGTTAAGATTTTAACACCTATTTTTTTTGCTATTTCAATTTTTTTATTTGTAGGTTTTTCTCCTAATACTAAAAAATTTAATTTTTTATTTACGGTACTTACAATATTTCCAGAATTTTTTTCAACCAAACTTTTAGCCTCTGCTCTGCTAATATCTATTAGCTTTCCCGTAAACATAAATGTTTTATTTTTTAATTTTCCACTTTTTTTTATTTTTAACTTTTGAATAGACAAATTTTTGGAAAGCCTGTTTATAATATTTATATTAACTTTATTTTTAATATATTTTTCTATAGATTTAATTTGAGTTTCGCCTATTCCATCAATATTTAAAAGTTCAATAATATTTTTATTATTAATTATATCTAAAAATTTTGATATTGTTTTTATATTTTCTGCTATAAGTTTTGCATTTTCAACACCTATATGTCTAATACCAATCGAAAAAATAAATCTATCTAGTGTTACTTCCTTTGCTTTTTCAATTGAATATTTTAAATTTGATACCGATTGTTTTCCCCATCCATCCAAATTAGATATTTTTTCATAGTCTAGTTTAAATATATCTTCAGGGGAGCTAATTATTTTTAAATCCCAGAATTTTTCAACTACCTTTTTTCCTAAACCATCAATATTAAGGGCATCTTTAGAAATAAAATGTTTTATTTTTTCAATTGCAATTTTTTCACATTCAAATCCTTCACTGCTACATCTTCTAACAGCATCATATTTTTTTGTAATTTTATTAAATTCTTTCTCCGTTTTTGAACCACAGGATGGACATTTTTGTGGAAAAATAAATTTTTTATAAAAACTTTTTCTTTTATTAAAATCAACTTCAACTACATGTGGAATTACATCTCCCGCTCTTTCAATTTTTACAGTATCCCCTATTCTAATATCTTTTCTTATAATTTCATCCTCATTATGAAGTGTCGCGTTAGATACTACTACACCACCTATATTTACAGATTTCACTTTTGCAACAGGCGTTAATGCTCCAGTTCTTCCAACTTGTATATCAATATTTAATATTTCTGAATAAGCATAATTAGCTGAAAATTTATGCGCAATTGCCCATCTAGGTGCATTTGATGTAAATCCTAATCTTTTTTGCAACAATAGATCATTAACTTTATAAACCAATCCATCCACATCATATTCTAATTCAAATCTATCTTTTTCAAATCTTTTATGAAATGATAATAGTCCACTAATATCCTTTATAATTTTATTATGTTTACTTGTTTTAAATCCCCATTCCTTTAAATTTTTTAAAAAATCTGACTGAAATCTAAATTTATTATCCTTAAAATAACCAAAAGTATAAGCTACAAAATTTAATGGAATTTTTTTTGTTTCAGAAGAGTCTTTTTGTCTTAAAGATCCTGATGCAGCATTTCTAGCATTAGCAAAATTTCCTTTGATATTATTAAAATCTTTTTTATTTATAAAAACTTCACCTCTAATTTCTATATCGGTAGGAAAATTTTTTTCTTCTATAACATGAGGAATATCTTTAATAGTTTTTAAATTATCAGTTATTATTTCTCCTTCCTTTCCATCTCCTCTAGATGCTCCATATTTAAGAATTCCATTCTTATATGTTAATGAGGCTGAAATTCCATCTATTTTAGGTTCTACACTATATTCAAATCTAATTTTTTCATTTAAAAAATTTGATATTTTTTTTTCAAAATTTATTAAATCTTCTTCTTTAAATGCATTTGATAATGACAACATTTGTTCTCGATGTCTAAATTTAAGAAAGTTTTTTGAAGGCTTAAAACCCACAATTTTTGAAGGTGAAAAATTACTTTTTAAAAAATTATATTTTTTTTCTAAATTAAGTATCTCCTTTTTTAGATCATCATATTCTTTATCTGATATTTTTGGTGAACTATTGTCATAATATAATTCATTATGCTTCTGATATTCTTTAATTTTTTTTATATAAACTTGTTTTACATTTTTATTCATAAAACATATTATTTAAGAAGATCTTTGAATTTTTGTATTATTGATTCTTTTTTATTTCCTTTATTTTTTCTTTTTGAAATCTTAATATAATCTTTATTTAATATTCTATAAGTTTCTTCGTACCATTGACTAGATTGATAATTGTATCCTAATAAAGATGCATATTTTTTTGACTCATTAATTAAACCCACTTTATAATGTAACTCAACTAATCTATGTAAAGCTTCTTCAACATAAATTGTTGTTTCATATTCCCTTACTACAGTTTTAAATCTATTTATTGCTGGTATCCATTTTTCTCTATCTACATAATATCTTGCGAGATACATTTCTTTCGATGCCAATAATTCATCTATTAGTCCTAATTTAAAATCAGCGTCTATTGCAAATTCAGTATCAGGATATTTTTTTTTGATTATATCAAAATACATCTTTGCCTTTAGAATTTCATTTAAATCTTTTTTCTCATCGACTATTTGATCATAGTGAGAAAGTGCCAATAAATAGTAAGCATAATCTCTCCTAGGATGATTTTTATACTTATCTAAAAATTTTTCTAACTCCATAACAGCATCGCTATAATAAAATAACGAGAAATATGAATAAGCAGCCATCAAAGATGCTCTGGGTGCCCAAATTGATTGGGGATAAATTAATTCAGCTTCATTAAATTTTTTTGCTGCATATATAGCATCACCTTTTTCTAATTCTTCTAATCCTTTGCTGTAAGCTTCAATCATTTGCAGCTCTAAATTCTCTTCTTCAACGATAGATATTTTTTCTTTTTCCTTTGAACATGAAGAGCTTAAAATAAATAAAACAATTATAAGAAATACTAAGTGAAATTTCATTTACAAGTTTTATCAGAATTTATTTAAAATTCTAATAATTAAGCAATTGATCTTAGTTGATTTTTATTTGCTAATGAATGAGGTAAGTTTTTTCCTTTTATTTCAATTAAGGAATAGTTTTGCTTGTTGATAAATATTTTTCTAAGTAATTTATTAGTCAAATTGTGACCCCCTTGGGAACATATTAATGAACCAATTACTCTATAACCTGATAAATACAAATCTCCCATACAATCAAGTATTTTGTGATTTACAAATTCCTTTTCATTTCTTAGACCTTCTTCATTCATCAATAAATTATCTTTTACTACTAGAGCATTTTCTAAACTACCACCTTTTCCAAGACCTAAAACTTTTAGTTTTTCAAGATCTTCAAATAAACAAAAAGTTCTAGAATTATATATATCTTTTAAATTATCTTCAAAAACACTCACTTTGTTTCTTTGAGATTTAATTAGAGAGTTTTTATATACAATTTCAAAATCAATATCTAAACTTACATTTGATCTATTAATTGAAATTTTTTTATTTCCCTCAATTACTTCAACTTCTTTTTCTATCTTAATTAATTTTATTGGTGCTTCACTGTTTTGAAAACCGGCTTCTAAAATTAGTTTTACAAATTCCTTTGCTGATCCATCCATAATAGGTACTTCTTGGGAATTTAATTCTACAATTGCATTGTCAATACCTAGTCCATAGAAAGCACCCATTAAATGTTCTATGGTTGAAACTTTAATTCCAAAATCATTTGAAATTGTTGTGCAAAGTGTTGCATCTATAACATTGTTATATGCTGGTATAATAATATTATTTTTTTTTACATCCACTCTTTTAAAAATAATTCCTGTGTTTGGTTGAGCGGGAAAAATATCTAATTTCACCTTTAAACCAGTATGAATACCTATGCCTTCAACAGATATTTTTTTTGAGATAGTCTTTTGAGTTAATATTGACATCAACTCTTTTTATATAAAAAGACAAAAGTATAAGAAACACAACTAATGTTACAACAAAATACAATTAACTAGTGCCAAAAAAATTAAAAAATTTCTGAAAAATACCTAATTTCTTTTGGTTTTTTATAATTTTTTGTAGATTTTCATCTTTATTAATTTTGGCAAAAACTAAGCCCGCCTTACAAATCTCAATATCAGTTTCCTCATAATAATTTATCTCCTTAAAATTGTATTTATCATCTAATTGGAAAGAATTCTTATTGAACAATTTTGAACCATTTCCAATTAAAACTAAAATTAAATTTTTATTATTTTTGGTATTTTCTGAAGTACTTAAATCTTGAAAAGTTAAATCTAATATCTCTTCTATTCTTGCAAGAGTAACTTTTTTTAGCAAATCTATTGAAATATTTTTTCCCAAAATTTTCTTAATTAAATTACCATTATCATTAGAATTATTTTCATCGTAAGAAAAATCTAATTCAGATTTATTAAAAGTTTTTTTTAATTCTTCGGCCTCATCTAAAGTTATTTTCATTACTTGAGATATATCTTTAGTAATATGGTTTCCTCCAATTTTTATACTATTAAAAAAATCTAATTTCTTATTATTAAATAAAATCAATGTTGTCCTTTCTAGGCCTATATCTAAGAAAGCAACAATTTTATTTTCTTTAAAAAAATCAAGGTACTGAAATGATCTAACTATGCTTGATGAAAAAAAATTTAATATTTTTAAATTATTCTTTTTAAAATTATCAATTATATTTAAATACTGATTATAAGGAATGCATAAAAATTTTATTTCTATTATTACAAATTTAAAATCAGATAACATATCTGGCATATTTAAATATTCTTTATCATTGATAATGTATTTCTTTATAATCAAATGAAGTATTTTTTTATTTGTATAAAAATCTTTAATTAACTGATTGGCTTCTAAAAGGATAGAAGAGCAAATTTCCTTAAGTAATACTTTCTGATCTAATTTTTTTTTTATTGATAAATCAATAGAATAAATATCTGAGGCATCATATAATACTGTAATATTTTCAAGATGACTAGAAATTTTATTTTCTGCCTCTCGAATTAAAAAATTTATTGATGTTGAATATTCCTCGTAATTATTTTTTTGAAAAACAGATTTTGATTTAAAAAATAATTTAGATAAATCATTGTCAAATACTCCTAGTCTTATTTCACTTGATCCAAAATCAATAATTGTTTGGTAATTATTTTTTTGCATCTGTAAAAATGATTTTATTTCTCATTCTTAAATCAATTAATTGATTTTGTGTAATTTTATTTGTTTTTATTAAAGATCTATAATCTTTTAATGATTTTTCTATATTTTGTGAAGGAAGCTTTAAAACAACATTATCATTATTTTCAATATCCCATCTATTACTTTTGTAATAATAATAGTTTTTAATTTCATCTAAATTGAAACCATTTTTATTTAATATCTCTTGTATTTCTAAAAATTCTTGTACTTGAAAATTTCCAAAAACCAAAGGTAAATTATATTCTTTTTCAACCAAAGAAACTTTTGTAAGTTTTCCATTTTTGCCAATATAAAATTTTTCACTATCAAAAATAGTTTTTCCAACAAACTCTGTTTTTTTTGCATAAATAAAAATTTTTGAAGGAAATATCTTTACGATATTATAACTATCTAAAAAATTATTTTTTTTTAATATTCTTAAAACTTCATCTTTACTAATAAAAAAAATGTTCTTATTCATAAAAATTTTTAAGCTTTTTTCTAAATTATTCTTTTCTTTTTCATTTAATCCCACAATATTTATATGACTTATCAAAATTGACTTTTTAAATTTTGAAATAATATTGAAATTAAATGTTGAGCTTAATAATAATAATATAAATAAATAAAAATAAATTTTTTTTTTACTTATTGATTGAGGCATCTTTGATTATCTTCTCAATTAAATTAATAAAGCTAATATCGTTATAATTTGCGATTTCAGGCACTAATGAAAGAGAGGTCATACCTGGTTGAGTATTAATTTCTAGTAAATAAAATTTATCTTTATAAAACCTAAAATCTGACCTAGTTACCCCCCTACATTTTAAAAGACGATGTGCTTTTAAGGCTAAAGAAGTAACTTTATTATAATTTTTTTTTGAAATTTTTACTGGAATTATATGCTCTGTTTTAGCTTTAGGATTATATTTTGCTTCATAATCATAAAACTGTCTCTTGGGCTTAAGTTCGATAGCTCCTAGTTTTTTTTTACCTAATATTGCTACTTGAATTTCTCGACCAGAAATAAATTTTTCAATTAACACTTCTCCATAATTTTTTAATTTGTATAAATTTTTAATAAAATTTGATTTGTTACATATATAAACACTTACACTAGAACCTTCGTTAATTGGCTTTACAACAACAGGAAAATCTAATTTTTTTTTAACATTTTCTATAATATTTTTTTTTAAAATATTATTTTTAAATACAAATTTAATATATTTTGGAGTTAATATTTTATTTTTAATAAATAGTTTTTTGGATATCTCTTTATCTATTGCAATAGAAGATGCTATTACTCCAGAATGAGTATATTTTATTTTTTCGGACTCTAGTATTGTTTGAATATAACCGTCTTCACCATATCTTCCATGCAACAAATTTAAAACTACATTAGGTTTAAACAATCTTAATTTTTTGACAAAGTCTCCATCGGGTTCGATAATTTTGAGATTATATTTTTTATTTTTTTTTAATTCTAAATAAACACTTTTAGCAGTCTCTAAACTAATTTCTCTTTCATTAGAATATCCGCCGGCTACTAACAGAATTTTTTTTTTCATTCTACAATTATTATTTCAAGATTAATATCTATTCCTGTTTTTTCTCTGACTTTATTTTTAACAAAATCTATCAGCGACTTCATATCATTAAAAGATGAATTGTTTGTATTGACAAAAAAATTTGAATGCTTTTCTGAAATTTTTGCATCTCCAAATTTTATATCATTGGGCACGGAATCCCTGATTAATTGCCATACTTTTTTTTCTGTTTTATCCTTTGGATTTTTAAATGTACTGCCCCCTGTTTTAATTCTAGTAGGTTGAGCTAGTTCCTTTTTTTTCTTTAATTCATCTATTTTTTTTTGTATTTCATGTTTATTTTTTTTTATCCCTTTAAAGGTTGCACTTAAAAAAATTACATCTTTAGGTAAATTTGTTCCTCTATATTCAAAATTTATATTTTTTGAGTTTATTGTTTTAACAAGTCCATTGAAATCAATGTATTGCACAGATACTAGAATATCCTTAAACTCAGTTTCAAAACATCCTGAATTCATCCTAATACCACCACCAATTGATCCTGGTATACAAGACAGAAATTCCATTTCTCCAAGATTATTTTCTTTTGCAAATTCAGACAAATTTTTTTGGGTTGTGGCACATCCGGCTACTATTAAATTTTCATTCAAAATCGAAATATTTGAAAAATTTTTTCCTAATTTTATGACAACTCCTGGAAATGTAGTATCATTAATCAAAACATTAGAGCCAGCGCCCAAAATGAAAATTTTACCTCTTCGTGAATAAACATTTAAAAATTTGACTAAACTCTTTAATGTATTTGGTTTAAAAAAAATTTCTGCTTTGCCTCCAATGTTAAACCAATTAAGTTTTTTTAAATCATAATTAAAAAAAATATTTCCTTCAATATCTGAACTTAGTTTCTGTATATCGCTTATTTTCATTAAATATTATTTTTCAGATTTCTCATCCAGCTTGAAATAGATCCGGCACCCATACCTATATAAATTTTATTTCCATAAGCAGTTTGTTTTAAAAATTTTTGTAATTCTCTTTCATTTTTAATGATAATTAATTTTACTTTAGAGTTTTTTATTATTAATTGAGCAAATGAATTATATGAAAAACCTAATTTAATAGTTTCACTTGCTTTGTAAATTGGACATAACAAAACTGTATCAGATGTTTTAAAGCTTTTAGAAAATTCTAACTTCAAACTTTTTACTCTTGAAATCCTGTGAGGTTGAAAAATGCAGATTATTTCTTTTTTTTTATATACCTTATTAACACCTTCTAAAACTGAAGCAATTTCTGTTGGATGGTGAGCATAATCATCAAAAAATTTTGCTTTATTTTTTTCAAATAAAAAATTAAATCTTCTTTGAACACCTCTGAATTTTAATAATCCATTTTTAATAGTTCTTGGATTAATTCCAATAGCAAAAGAAACGGCAAATGCAGACGTAGCATTTTTAATATTATGCAAACCAATTAGAGGTATCTTAATATTCGATATAATAGTTTTTCTACCTGGAATTTTTATTTTTAAATCAAACTTAGAAAATTTTTCATTTTGAATAATATTATAAATTTGAAAGTTAGCTTTATTATTTGTTCCATAGGTGTAGTAATTTTTTTTTTTTATTTTTTTTAAAACTTCTCTACAATTTTTATCGTCAATACATATAAATGTTTTTCCTAAAGAAGGTGTCTTTTCAATAAAATCAGAAAAATTTTTTTTTAAATTTTTAATTGATTTATAATAATCTAAATGCTCAGAATCTATATTTGTAACTATTGAATAGGTAAATGGAATTTTAAGAAAACTTCCGTCAGATTCGTCAGATTCAATTAAACACCAATTACTTTTGCCGAGTTTGGCAGAGTTTCCGAAAGAATTAAGAATACCGCCATTTATAATTGTTGGGTCCAATTTAGCTTGACTAAATATACTCGAAATTAATGAAGTTGTTGTAGTTTTTCCATGAGAGCCTGTTACCGAAATATTTCTCATCAAAGAAACTATATGTCCTAACATTTCGCCTCTTGTATAAATTGGTAAATTTAATTTTTTTGCCTGCTTTAATTCTGGGTTAGTTTTCTTAATTGCTGATGAAATAACTAAAATGCTACTTTTGATTATATTTTTTTTATTATGATTTAAAAAAAATGGAATTTTTTTACTTTTTAAACGTTCAATATTTTTATTACTACAAATATCACTTCCTTGAATTTGAAAGCCGAGCTCATTCATAATCAAAGCTAGGCCACTCATACCTATGCCTCCTATTCCAACAAAATGAATAAGTTCTGTTTTGCCTAAATTAATTTTCATTAAAATATTTGATTATTTTTTGGTTTAAATTTTCCCATGTTTCGTTTTCATTAAATTTCATTAGATTTTTTTTTTTTTCTAAGTATTCATTTTTATTAACCATAATTTGATTAATTATTTTGTAAATATCACCAGAATTAAAGTTTTTTTCTTCTAATATCCAGCAACAATTTCTATCATAATA
>MDSV01164802.1_pt1 | contig 15717 bp, 30 predicted proteins | sample 810851 | NCBI WGS metagenome assembly MDSV01 (sample SAMN05326640, study PRJNA326480) | marine metagenome | isolation source: seawater | place: Atlantic Ocean: North East | collected 2012
CTCGTGCCTTCCCTCATCCCACACCACACACACCCCACACCCCCACCGGTTACCCTCTAAACCTTCCCCCAAATATTTATTTTTGTGAACAGAGACACAAAGAATAAAGAGAGCAACCGAACCCAATCAAAAAAGATTAAATAAATTTGCGTGAATTATCAACATGTAAAGCGTTGAACCTCAGCGAGTTACAAAGTTATGAACACAAAGAGAAAAAAATTAAACGAAAAAAAAACAAAAAAAAGACGAGAATTAAAAAAAAGTTTTTATCTTTGCTGTATTATTAATCGCCGCAAGGCACTAAAATTTTACTAAAATGAACACAGATTTAAAATCATTAATTTACGAAATGTTAACAGAGTCAACAGGTTCGCACATGCTAGATTCAGGCGGTGCTTACGGCAGACATTGGGAACGAAACCAAAAACGCAGTCAGTCAGATTTTGAGAATGACCAACCGGAAACCATAACAGATGAAAACGGATATATTGAAAGAGAAGTATCAGTATTTCACTTCTTAGCCGGTGATGATTCAGCGTTAGAATTAGATTACATTTGCGACAACTTTAACGACCTCAACACAGACTGCAAAAATTGGAATGCAGACTCTGACGCATGGGGAGTATCAGTCGAAGCATGGAACGATTTAACAGAGTGCAACGAGATTGTAGAGGGTCGAACCTTCAACACCTATAATGGAGATTGCGACCTTTCGCAGACTCTTCAAGGCGGTTGGCTAACCATCAACGGAGAGGATTATCTACTTTTACAGATACACAACGGATGCGATGTCAGGGGAGGTTACACAGATGCGAAGCTGTTTAAATGTCCTGATGCGATTATAAACCATTACCTGTTAGAGTACATGAGCGAAGAAGAGATTGAAGACCGCATGAGAGAGGAATCAATCACAGCCGGTGAATAAAAAATATTAATTTAATACTAAACATTATGAATGCATATGATATAGCAATACAAGACATTTCTCAAGAGTTTGAGGTTGTTCTTGTATAACAGAACCGACCTGAGCAAGTCGAGAAAAAACTGCTCCTGTCGTAAGGTGTGTGCCTTACCTGAAGAAGCGAAAGCAGAAACAGATTATTAATTAAATACTAAACATTATGAAAAACTTAAAAGACTTTTACAGAGTACGAAACTTTTACAGCAATTCAGGAAACCCTGTTGCAAATCAATTTAAAATTCACACTAGAAAAGGTAGCTATTTTCAAAGCTATAATTCGATAATTGCCTTTATTCCTAACGGAAATAAGCCGATTGAATTAGATGAATATTATTGGGATTATTCTAGAACAACAGGCAAGTATAGAAATGCTTTTCTAGGCGAATATATAGAAGAAACTAGAGAGAAAATAAAAGACGGAATTTATAAACTTACTAACTTAAATAAGTAAAATTATAATAGGGAGCTAACGCTCCCCTGTCGACAGGTGTGTACCTGTCCTGATGAGTTCAAAAGAACGAAACAGATTTTAATAATTAATTAATAAACATTATGAAAAAACTATTAATTTATTCAGAGTCGTTTATATACGCTCTAGTCAGTTTACCAATAATTTTTATGGTAGGCAATTTATTCATCCACATTCTAAAAACCGATATAAACACCTTTACAGGCGTTATCGTGTGGATAGCGTGTGTATGCCTGTACGGATTTTGTTCGTGCCTTATAGTCGCTCTTTTATACCAAGAGCATAAAGAAAGAATGTCTAATTTAAATCAAAACTAAAATGAGAAAAAAAGTAAAAATTCAAGAACTTCGAGATATGGGTATTGAAACCATTTTAAGAGATGTTTTTGGAAGTTCAATCGAGACCCCCTATCATCAATCAACAGAGATTCACATTCTGTGTGAGACTTCAAAAGATGGGTTTGATATCTACATTATTACCGATAGAAGAGATGCAGACAATGGAGCTTACTACCCTTGTGATGAGCTGTTCACCGATGAATATGAAATGATGTCAGAGGTTCAGAGTATGTTTGAAGATGGGATGTTATTTAACACCTCCATATCTTCAGATATATTAAGCGATGATATGATTGATGAGATTGACGATGAAACCCTTGCGGAGCTAGTCGACAATCATTCTGACTACTTTGTCGTAGAAGTCGATGAAGACGGCTACTGCGTAGAGTAGATTCAGTAAATGTAATCCTGAGCATGATTTTAAACTGCTCCTGTCCGGTAGTGTGTACTATCGCTGATGAGACCAAAAGGTCGAAACAGATTTATTAATTTAATACTAAACATTATGATAGTAGAAGATTTTCTACCGGAAGTAAAAGCAAACCGGTACACCTATTACAATTTAAACAATGATTTTATTGAACGATATCAAAAATTGTATAGGTATTTGAAACGCCACAAAGACAAAGGCGTAGGAGTACACTTTTTCTTTTATTACACAAATCGTGATAATTCTTATGATACAGAATATTCAAAAAAGTATACAAAAATGGTACATTTAAGTAACAATATTATTCACTAAAAACAAAACATTATGAAAGCAAATCAATTATTAAAATTTCTACAAGCTGTAGACAAACAAGTTCAAGTTCATGGAAAAACCTTAGAAGATGTTGAAGTAAATTTCAGAAGAAGTGATGACTCTGATATAGAACCAACCGACTATGTAGGCGTAGATTTATTTGATGCAGAGTCAAATAAAATTATAGAGAGCATAGTGATTATGGGTAAATATTAAAACGACAGGAGGTTAACACCTCCTCCGTAGCATGATGAGTATCATGCCTGATGATTCCAAAAGGATGAAACGGATTTATTAATTAAAAATGTAAACATTATGAACACACATTTTAATTACCTCTGCGATTTGCAGATGTCAGGGGAGACAAATATGCTAGGTGCGACCCCCTACCTACAACGCAGATTCGGTATGAGCAAAATCGATGCTCGTAAAATACTAATCGATTGGATGGCTTGGATGCAAAAAACAGCAGAGCATCAGGGTAAATCAACACCGCTAGGCAAGACCTATTGGAACGATGAAGGAGTGTACCAAAAAGAACATAACGAGCTGTATAAAAAGCTAGTGCCTGACTCTGCGGAAGCTGAGACCATTCATGGTGAGCTGATTCGAGTCGCTAATAGATTCTATTACGACTACTTCAACAACGGAAACTGCAATGTAATTGAGGAACGATTTACGGATTGTCCTGAGTGCGGTGGAAGTGGTTGGGAGTCTAGCAGATATTATAATTCGCATGATGATGACCAAGATTATGATGAGATTGCAGAAGACTGCTCCTATTGTGGTGGTAATTGTACCATCCATGACAAGTATATTGTTACTGAATATTACGACAGGATGTTGAGTTGGATGAGCAGACACATGACTAATTATAAGGTGCTTAGAGACTTTAAAAATTGGCTACATGAGTGGGAAGAAGACCACAATTTCGATGCGAAGTTTGGATACATCTTAGAGCGATTTATGGATGCTATAATGCTGCAAGTTTTGACGACTGACAACGCTCCAAATCCTGATTATAAACCGGAGCAATAAAAAAAAGTTCGTCTAAAATTTGTTTATTAAATTATTAATTCGTATTATTGCAATTGAAACGCAGATGCTACCTTTGGAGGTCGGAAGTGGTTATAGGTAAGGAGAATCATAACTCCCTTACTGATTTTGACACATGACGTTAGGTTAATAAAATGAGGTTCGAATCCTCGTCTGCGTTCTATAATCCTGAACAAGATTTCAAAGTGTTCACTAAATTAAATATTAATTAAATCCAAACATTATGGGATACACAACAATTTTCGATGGTCGACTAAAGTTGTCTAAAAAACTGACAGACAACGAGTTAATCGACTACCACAACAATTGGCTAGAGCCAAGACACACTATTCACGATGACAAATATACAACCGGAAGAGAAGACGCTCCGAGTATATGGCTGAAGTGGAACATTTACGAAGAAGAAGGAGACCACTATCTAGAGTGGACAGGAGCTGAGAAATTCTATGGCTACTACAAATGGCTGCAGCTGATAGTAGAGAAGTTTCTTGAACCGAAAAAAATATATCTGCAAGGCAAGATAACATACAGCGGTGAAGATAATGTCGATGCCGGACTGATAACTGCACACACACAAACCTTAATGGCGAAAGGTGGTGATGAAGAAGAGTACCAAGAAGAAAAGACTACTATCTTAAACAAATACAATGCGTTTGAGCATATGCTCGAACACTTAAATAAAATCAAACACTAAATCAAAAACTATGGAAAAATCAACAAAATTTGAAGTAACGATTATACTAGACGTTGCAGAACAAAGTATAGAAGATATGACTTTTAATGCAGAAGCATACATTCAAGAAGATATAGAGGATGGTTGCTTATATATTGAAGATATTAAAACAATCACTAACTAAAAACAATTAAAAATGAGAGAAAAAAGATGGCTCGGTCTCGAGCAAAAAAAGAGACACCGACAAATTTTAAACACCTCCAATAATTTTCAGGATTACTTGAAACAAGTTGAAGAGCATGTGAATAAATCACATGAAAAAGATTGGACGCTAGGCATTGCATGGAGTAGGATGCAAGGCATAGTATCAGACATCCTAGAAGACCAATCATGGATTATGGATAGCCATGACCGGAAGTTCTACGAAGGTATGCGATACGGCTTACAATCTATGCTCAAACACTTGAAGGAGATTAACAGAATGTAACACTTGTAACACAGGTGTTACAAAAAACTTAGGTAAGTAAAGGAGCGGAACTTTTAAAAGAGAGCTAACCCACGCAGTTGTTTAACGTAGCCCTACTCTCTGCCTATTATTATTAATTTAAATTTAAATATTATGATGAGATTATTTATTGAAAACGAAAAACTAATTGAATTAGTTTCTGACTTAGCATGTGAAGTTACAACCATGAAATTTGGTGATGATACAACCAAAGAAGTCAAGCATTTAGAAACAGGCGAGGTGATATACACCGAGTATACTGAGAAAGCTCAGGAGTTCTTTGATAAGAAGTATGATGAGATTGAGGACTTGATTCTTACCTCACTAAAACTTAGAGTTGAAAGAAATATTGAAGACCATACAATCTTTGAAAGAAATGAGTAATAAAATGAGAGACAAATATATTGCTACCTTTGTATCTTTCATGGGTGCAATTTTGTGCCTAATTTACATTTGGATTCGTAGTAAGATATGACCAAACAAATAATCAAGTTTCTCCGCATACAAAAGGAGATTAACAAGGTACGCAAACGCAATGTGATTGACCTAGACTGCTACTTCAAATATAGTGGGAAGGTTAATCACAAAAAGCGTTTTGTTGACCATAAAAAATTAAAATTAAATGTCAATAGAAAAGGACAAAAAAATATTTCAACTATACCTCAACGAGAAGGAGCAGAATCGAAAGCTGCGAGTTCACCTCCACAGACACCTGTCTGATAAGGTAAAGAATCATTGGGGAGATGTTGAAAAAAAACTCATCGATGGACATTGGTGGGTGAAAACTACAGACGCATTAAAATAAATAAATATGAATATACTAAATCACGAAGTGCTTACAGAAAAGCTACAAAAAAAACCTAACAAAAGTTATATCCAAAAGATACAACAATATGAAGGTAAAAAACCTATGTCTCTTACTAAGTTTAAAGCGACAGGTAGAAAAATGAAATATAAATCGTACATGGATAACTATCACAAAAGAGATATCGCATTGATTGACATGGGATTAGAGGTAGAGAAAGATGCTGAATATATCTACCGATATGTCGGCTCTATGCTGTTACAACAAATAGGTAAAAAATATTATATCAGATATTATAATAACTATCACACTTGTTTATCTAAAGCAGAGGGAGAGAAAATTTTGTATAACCTTATAGCATCACATATTACAGCTCCCTACATTAAAGACGCTACAAATCAATGAATCACTACATGAACGAGGGTAAAGAAATCCTAAAGGCGAAAAAAAAGGTAAATCCGAATACCGACAAAATAAAAGATGTAACTGCAAAAGTTTACAAGATGCTGTTAGACAAAAATACAGCTTATGGTAACTCTGCACTTACTCCACTTAATATTTTTTCTAAAGCTAATGCTATCGAAGGACTATCTGCAAGGATAGACGACAAGTTGGCTAGAATTAGAAACAAAGGTTTGTCCGATGAAACTGAGGACACATTGTTTGACTTGTGTGGGTACATAATTTTATTAATTATTGCTCGAGAAAATTTGGACAAGAAATAAACAATGACTATATTTGTGTTTCATAATGTTGGTTTAGAGGGGGAGTTTGTTATTATTAATCTAGAGGGATGTATAAGAGCGTTCCATAATATTAAATGTTTTTGTTTCTCCCCCTTTAAATTTTTTAATCAAATTAAATATAAATGAATTATAAAAAAGAAATATTCAATAAGTATGCTCAAAAAGTAGCAGAAGTTCACAATATTACAACTGATAAATTATTTTCAAAAGATAAAACTAGAGCGATTGTAGATGCAAGGCACATGTTGTATTATCTATGTAAAAATAGACCTATGAAGTTAACCTTCATCGAACAATTTATGAAGGAGAGCGGCTATGATATAGGACACTCATCAATCATTCATGGAATACATGCTGTAAAAGAATCAAAAGTAAGAGATAAAGATTTTGTAAAAGTGTGTCAAAGTATTGAAGAATGCGTTTCACTTTAGAAAACATATTTCAACAAGCAAAAGATGATGACTATACAGCATCACTTGATGGAGATGGATATGAAGCCAATATATTATATGGGATTCGTATTGAAAAAGTAAACATAACAGGCAAAATAAATATACATAATACCACAAAGGGTGGGGATTATTATACTCTAGTACCGGAAAAAAATTTAGAAAGTTTTTTTGAAAAAGGGTGGCGATATGGAGTATTTTCATTAGCTTTGTCTAATTATCGTTCAAAGCTAGAGATAATAGAAAATAAAATAAGGGATGAAGTGAACTCCCGCAAGAACGCAAAGCATATTCAAAGTCTCAAAGCAAATCGTGAGAGGATTATGCAAAGGTTTACGAAAGTTTCACAAAAATTAAATCAACTTAAATAAAATATTATGAGTAAAAAATTAAAAACTATTGACGTAAAAGGAAAAAAATACGTTGAGGTTCATGAAAGACTAAAGTATTTCAGAACTAATTATAAGAATCATTCTTTAATCACAGAGGTAGTTGAAAAAACTGAAAACTCTATTATGATTAAAGCTGTAATTACGAATGAGGATGGTAAAGTTATAGCTACCGGATTGGCTGAAGAAGTCAAAGGCAGCAGCTTTATTAATAAAACTTCATATGTAGAAAATTGTGAAACATCAGCTTGGGGTAGAGCTTTAGGTAATCTAGGTATTGGATTAGATACGGCAGTAGCATCTTATGAAGAAGTTGCTAATGCTAAACTAAATTCATCTCCAAATAAACAAGCTGTACATTTCAATCAAGTTACAAAGCTACCTTCAATTCAGCTTGGTGATAATTATGCTGTTGCTTTAGAGTTTATTGCAAAAAATAAATCCAAAGGTTTAAAGTGGTGCGGTACAGAGCTAAGAAAAATGTACGAAATCGATGAAGATTATACAGAAGCAATTGCTAAGAACTTTAAGGAGTTAGTATGAGAGATATAATCGAGAAACTTAAAGACGACCAAGAATATTATAACGGAATTGGTCGTAAGTATTTGTCTAATTCAAACATTAGTCAACTACTAACTCATCCAAAATTGTTTATGCAAGAGCAACCTGACAATAAAAATTTTCTATACGGTAGATACTTCCATCAATTAATTTTAGAGCCGGAGAAGGCAAAAAACTTTGAAATAGTAGACGCATCAAGCCGTAACACAAAAGTTTATAAGGAAGCTTGTAATGATGGTAATATACGATTATTACAAAAGGAAGCTGATGAATGTGAAATGCTTGTAGATATTTTGTTTGAAAACATAGAGCTTTTCAGCATGATAAAAAATCCAAAAAATGTATACGAACAACCACAGATAAAAGAATTGTTTGGGGTAGAATGGAAAGGTAAAGCAGATATTATATCTGACGAGTACGTTATAGATTTAAAAAGCACAAGCGATATATCTAAATTTCATATTAATAGTTATTATTATAATTACGACAGCCAAGCATATATATACCAACACCTTTTTGGAAAACCTGTTATCTTTATAGTAATAGATAAAAGTGCTGAAAGATTTGGTATATGCGGATTGTTTGAGACTAGCGATATAGCTCTTGCAAAAGGCGAAGATAAAGTAAAACAAGCTGTAAATATATATAATCAATTCTTTGCTAACGAAGATGTTTCAGTAGAGGATATAAATAATTATTATGTTAAAAAAACTATTTAAAAAAATTAGGAATATTCTTCCAAGAAGAACTCCTAAAGGTACTATCATGTGGGTTCAAGTTCCGATGACTGCTGATAGTACAGATGAGAAAACTAATATAATCATCTCAACAATTAATCATTTGGAACGAAATATTAAAATTAAAAATCATGTCAGACCAAGAAAAGAAATACGTACACAAAGCATCGAGTGGGAGTCTATTTAAAAACCAATACAAAGAAAAAGATTCACAACCTGATTACAAAGGTGGATGCTGTACACCTGACGGAGTTCAATGGGAACTTGCCGGATGGGTATCAACTACTCAATCAGGAGATAAGTACATTAGTATTAAGGTTCAAACACCTTATGTAAAAGAAGAAGAAGCGTCAGAGCCGGTAGCTAAAGCTGTTAGCAATGACCTTCCTTTTTAGTTTAGTTTTTGATAGAAATTAGGAGGATTCGTCCTCCTTTTTTCAGCTTTTTTTTGTGTTGAAATGTCAATTTTAGCAGTCTCTATACAGCTATATAGTTTTTATTTATTTTTTTTTGTTTTTTTTTATCTTAAATTAATAATATATATAACATTTTCAACACAACTATTGATAATCAACGAGTTATAAATAAAAAATCAACATAAAATCAACATTAATATGACACAAAATATAACAATCTTTAAAAATATTAAAGAAACCATTACCCCATACCATGTCAGCATTGAAACTATACTAGACAGAATCAAGGAAGGGTCTGATTCTAAAGAGCTAGTACAGAAAATAAGAAAAGAGAAGAAAAAGACTGACAGAAACGAATTAAAAAAACAATTACCGGCAATATGTTTTTCAGGAACATTTAACAAAAGAGCAGACAGCTCACTTATTTTACATAGTGGAATTATCTGTTTAGATTTTGATGGTTATCCTGATTTCAAAACACTTATGTTAGATAAAGAAACTTTAAGTTCTAACAAATATGTGTATGCTGTCTTTGTTTCTCCATCCGGTAACGGCTTAAAAGTATTAGTAAAGATACCGGCTGACCCTGAGAATCATACAAAGTATTTTAATTCATTAGAAAAACATTTCAATTCTGAATACTTTGATGTAACATCTAAAAATTTATCTAGAGTATGTTATGAATCATACGACCCCATCATCCATATAAATAAAAATTCTAAAGTATGGGATAAGATTGAGGAGGAAGAGTATGTAGAGGTAAACATAAACAAAGACCCATTAACAATTCCAATAACAGATGAAAATAAGATAGTAGATATACTTTTAAAATGGTGGACAAAAAAGTATCCAATGAACGAAGGACAAAGAAATCAAAATGCTTATGTACTAGCATCAGCACTTAATGATTTTGGCGTTAATAAAAGTCTAGCATCCTATGTTTTAGGTCAGTTTAGTTCAAAAGATTTTACAACAAGAGAGATTGAAAGAACCGTAGATTCTGCATACTCACACACTCAAAACTTTGGAACTAAATTTTACGAGGATGAAGAGAAAGTAAATCAAGTAAAAGGAAAGTTAAGACGAGGTGTATCTAAAAAGGAAATAAGAACTCAGTTAGAAGAGTCAAAGCTTGATAAAGCAATAATAGATTCAGTATTAAATAAAGCTGAAGAGTCAAATAACAATCAGACTTTTTGGGTAAAAAACGATAAGGGTACTATAAAAATAGTTCATGTTTTATTTAAAGAATACTTGGAAGACAATGGATTCTATAAATTTTGTCCTGAAGGTAGTAAGAATTATGTATTTGTGAGAGTACAAAATAATTTGATTGACCACACTACTGAAAAAGAAATAAAAGATTTTATATTAAGTGGATTGATAGAGCTTGATGACCTGTCAATATACAACTACTTTGCAGACAACACAAGGTTTTTTAAGGATGAGTTTCTTACTTTACTTTCATCTGTAAATATTTATTTTATAGCTGATAATAAAAATACGTCATACTTGTACTATAAAAATTGTGCTGTAAAAATTACAAAGGATAATGTTACAACCATAGATTACATTGACTTAGGTGGTTTTGTTTGGAAAGACCATGTGATAGACCGAGACTTTAAAAAATGTAAAATAGATAATTGTGATTACAAAACTTTTATTACAAACATATGTGCGAAAAATGAAAGTAGAATTAAATCTATGGAATCTACAATAGGGTTTATGATGCATGGTTATAAAAACCTTTCTTTTTGTCCGGCTGTAATCCTAAATGATGAGGTTATAAGCGACAACCCCGAAGGTGGTACAGGTAAGGGTTTGTTTATGAATGCCTTGTCTCATATGAAAAAATTAGTAACTATTGACGGTAAGAGTTTTGCATTCGAAAGGTCTTTTGCCTATCAATTAGTTTCTGCTGATACACAGATTCTCTGTTTTGATGATGTAAAAAAGTATTTTGATTTTGAGAGATTATTTAGTTTGATTACTGAAGGTCTTACACTTGAAAAGAAAAACAAAGATGCAATCAAGATACCTTTTAGCAAATCCCCAAAGATAGCTATAACGACTAACTATGCAATCAAAGGTGCAGGTAATTCTTTTGCTAGACGTAAGTGGGAGCTAGAGCTACATCAATATTATAATAAAACATTTACACCTTTTGATGAGTTTGGTAAATTAATGTTTGGAGATTGGGATGAAGATATGTGGTGTGAGTTTGATAACTATATGATATCCTGTTTACAACTTTATTTAGAAAAAGGTTTAATGCAATCAGTTTTTGTAAATTTAAAAGTTCGACAGCTGTCAGCTGAAACATCCCATGATTTTATTGAATGGTGTGGATTAGTTACAGGTCATGAACCAAATGATTTATTAAAACCAAATATACAATTGCGTAAGCAAGATTTATATTTTAACTTTATAGAAGAGAATCCTGACTATGGACCGAAAGCTAAAATGACTATATCTAGGACTAGATTTTACAAGTGGTTAACTGCATACGGAGTTTTCAAACAAGGTGTACCACCGGAAGAAGGAAGAGATGCTATGGGTAAATGGATTAGATTTAGAAGTAAACATGAATTAGAATATAACAGTAAATTAGATTTATGAAAGAAGAAAAAGACAATGAGTTAACAGTATACCACGCTATGATTAATTCATACAATGTTATAGTTGAAGAACGATTTGATAATACACTTGTTGGTACAGACAAAGGTGTATATATACATGATGTACTTCAGCCGGTAGATAAAGTAGTTCTTGAAAACATGTTAGATTATTTTACTGAAATAGAGCATTACGAGAAGTGTGGAAAAATCACAGCAATCTTAGATTCTTGGACGGAAAATAAGCATCGAAAAATTTAAGCTGTAAGAAGGGATTTGGATTTCTCGTCTAATTTTCGTATATTTGTAGAATCAACCAATAGTGGTTGTGTTAATTAAATCAAATTACATTATGAAAAACTTAGAAAATTGGTTAAACGATGCGTTTCACAAAACGCAATTAGATTCAGAAGCAAAAGGCGGCATTGAAAAAAAGTCTGTCATCTATTGCAATCAAACGAAAAAACATTATTGGGATGACGAGAAGCTAGTTAGGAACTTTGAAGTTCTTAAAGCAGATGGTCTCACATGGGATGAAGCAAAAGAGATGTTTCCGGATTGTTATCGTTTAACTATGGTCATGAACTCAAAGGGTGTCTTTGAAAAAACTTGGAAGTCATAGAGCTAAGACCATATCAAAAAACCATCATAGACATAGGTAGTCAAACCTTATTGAGTAGGGGGTTTGTCTACCTTGCTATGGAGGTACGAACAGGCAAGACCCTAACTAGTTTAGGTATTGCAGACAAAGTAAAAGCTGTAAACGTCTTGTTCGTTACAAAAAAGAAAGCCATCTCAAGTATCGAAGATGACTATCAACTACTCAATCCTTCCTTTAATTTAATTACAATCAATTACGAAAGCATTCACAAGATTCCTGACACGCAATGGGATGTCATCATCTGTGATGAAGCTCATTCGATGGGTGCGTTTCCTAAACCAAGCAAAAGAGCAAAGCAAGTAAAGGAGCTAATAGGCAAAACAAAACCATTTGTAATTCTTTTGTCAGGAACTCCAACACCTGAGTCATTCAGTCAAATGTATCATCAAGTGTATGGAATCCCTACAAATCCATTTGCTCATTATAAAAATTTTTATAGGTTTTCTGATGACTATGTTAATGTCAGAATCAAACCAATCGGTGGACTTCAGATTCGAGATTACTCTGCCGGACACGAAAGCATCCTTGAAATGATGCGACCATTTACAATAAACTTTAGTCAAAAAAACGCAGGTTTTGAAGTGCAAACTACAGAAGAAATTTTGTATGTTCGCATGAAAGATGCGACTTATAGTCTTGCTAAGAAACTACAAAAACATTTAGTAGTAGAGGGTAAAGATGAGGTAATCATGGGAGATACCCCTGTGAAGCTAATGTCAAAGCTACACCAAATCTTTTCCGGTACTGTTAAATTCGAAAGCGGTAGTTCAATGGTGTTAGACTTAACAAAAGCTGAGTTTATTAAAAATAAATTTTCAGGTAAAAAGATTGCTATTTTTTATAAGTTCAAAGAAGAATTAAAAGCAATTAAGGAAGTTTATGGGGAGACCATTTCAACGGAACTAAGCGTCTTCAATGAGACAGATAAAAGTATAGCTTTGCAGATTGTTAGTGGGAGGGAAGGTATAAGTTTACGCAAAGCCGATGCATTAATTTACTATAACATAGATTTTTCTGCTACCTCCTATTGGCAGTCTCGTGATAGGATGACAACAAAAAATAGACTTCACAATAAAATATATTGGGTCTTTACCTCGGCAGGAATTGAAGATAAAATCTATAAAGCTGTAACTCGTAAGAAGGACTATACTTTAAAACACTTCAAAAGAGATTTCTTAAATTTGTAGTATGAGGTTTGTTAAATTTACTTTGATTTGGATAAGTGAAAATTTAGCAATTCCATTTTGGGTGGTAGGTCATGTTCATTTATCTATACACTCGTTTCATGATTTAGTTGAGATTTTTTCATCTATTGGAATGAACTTAATTGTGGGAATTGGATTTTACTTAGACTATAAAAATGACAGAACAGCAAATACAAAGCAAAAGAATAAAGGAGCTTGAGTCAAAAGGTTACTATGTTTTAAAGCTTGTAAAAACAAATAAAAACGGTATACCGGATTTAATTGCTATACCACCAAACACACAAGTATTATTTAGCGAAGTAAAAACTAACAAGGGTAGGTTAACCACCTTGCAAAAGTATAGATTAAAAGAGCTTGAAGAACATGGATGCATTACAGAAATATATAGAGGGGATTGATACTTACTACGAGTTTGACGAAAACTTAGTAGAGGATATGCAAAATATGGCAGACTACATTGCAGTTCCTATTGCGGTTTTAATAGAATGTAATGCTTACATGCTTCCTATGCTAGAGGGATACACGCAAAAGATAGGTGGCGTTTTAAAATACGATAATCCATATTTTTTTGAAGTAGAATATATTCATGAACCAAAAGATTTTCCTATCTTTATTAGTGTAAATCAAATTGACTGCGACACCTACTTAGATTATGTGTCAAAAAATCAAATACTACAATCAAATGAAGCAATACTACAGAGAATCTACACGAGCCAACCTATTTAAAAAAATTATTAACCAAGTTTTCAACATTGATTTAACGCACAAGTGTAGACAAAGAAACTTTGTTAACGCTAGAATGTTGTTTACAAAAATGATGAGAGAGGATGGAGCTAAAGTTAATACAATTGCATCCTATTTAAATCTAGAAAGTCATGCTTCGGTTTTACATTATTTAAAAAATATAAATTTTATTTTAAAGTATGACAAAGAGCTTGATTCACAATATCAAACCTGTCTTAGATATTATAAATTAGCCGACCCAAGGATAGATGATTTGCGTCCACACGAACTTAAAGGACATATATTGGTTTTGGAAGATAGAAATAAATTGCTATCTTTGGAAATACAGAGTCTCCAAGAGACAATTCACACTACCGAAATCAGAGATAAAAGATTTAAAAGACTGTTTGATTTAATAAGAAACAGAACGAAGCCGGATACTGAAGAGGTAATAGAAAAAAAATTAAATACAATATTTAATGGAGTATACGACTAGGTTATCCAAATAAAAAATTATGTCAATAAGAGGAGTTGAAAACGAAAGAATCAAGCACATCAATTTTGTGATGAATGAGATTCACAACTCCAACAACACCATCTACGAGCTCTTTGTAGACCAACAATACCCTGAACTTCGTGTTGAAGTAGTGAACAACATTCGTATGCTTCGTTCTATACTAGAAAACTTAGAAGATGAAATATAATAGTCCTTATGAACCTAGTGGTGATAAGAACCACTATGATGAAATACGTCCACGCCTAAGTGGAAACAAACGAATAGCGTTTGAAAACATAAACAGAAAAGAAAGAAGAATTTTAATCGTAGGGGATTTACATGAACCCTTTTGTTTAGAGGGTTATTTGGAATTTTGTGAACACATTTATGCTACATATAATTGTAATCATGTTATTTTTATTGGAGATATACTCGACTCGCATGGATTCTCGTACCATGAGCAAGACCCTGATGGATTATCAGCAGGACACGAGTTAACATTAGCCGTTAAAAGAATAAAAAAATGGTACAAATCTTTTCCTGTTGCTGATGTATGTATAGGAAACCACGATAGAATGGCTTCAAGGAAGGCAATGACAGGGGGAGTACCCTCAGCATGGATAAGGTCGTATAACGATGTCTTAGGCACTCCTAAATGGAATTGGGTAGAGAATATAACTTATGATAATGTATTGTATGAGCATGGCGAGGGTTCACAAGCCAAAACCAAAGCTAAGAATAACATGATGTCTAGTGTATGTGGACACACCCATACTGAAGCATATGTGCAATGGTTTGTAGGAAAAAAGTTTAGAGTTTTTGCAATGCAAGTAGGATGTGGAATAGATGCTAAAACATATGCGGCAGCATACGCAAAAAATTTTAAGAAACAAGCCATAGGGTGTGGTGTAGTTTTAGGTGGACACACCGCAATAAATTGTTTAATGGATTTATAAATTGAATATGTGGTTTGAATCTGAACAAGATTTAAAGAGAGAGAAACAGGCAATCAATACATTCGTAGAAAAATTTAATGGTAGTTTTAAAAAGCTAGACCCTGAAGATATTGACTACAAAGTATTTGATTCAAAGGGAATACATATAGCGTATGCTGAGGTCAAGGGTAGACTGCGTATGATTAAAGATGCATTTCCTCTACCGGTTGCTGCA
>MDSV01061471.1_pt1 | contig 15716 bp, 16 predicted proteins | sample 810851 | NCBI WGS metagenome assembly MDSV01 (sample SAMN05326640, study PRJNA326480) | marine metagenome | isolation source: seawater | place: Atlantic Ocean: North East | collected 2012
GAACATAATCTTGATGTAATAAAAACTGCAGATTGGATTATTGACCTAGGACCAGAAGGTGGCAATAATGGTGGAGAAATAATTGTAGAAGGAACACCTGAAGATATAACAAACTGTAAAAATAGTTATACTGGAAAATATCTAAAAAAATATTTTAATTAAAAAGAATTATGCTAATGAATAATAAACCAATTCATATTATTGGGGGAGGCCTAGCTGGAGTGGAAGCCGCTTGGCAAATTTCAAAGAGAAATATACCTGTGATATTGCACGAAATGAGACCAAAAGTAATGTCTGAGGCACATAAAACTGATTCCTTAGCAGAATTAGTGTGTTCTAATTCTTTTAGATCTGATGATGATAAAAACAATGCAGTAGGATTACTTCATACTGAAATGAGAAATCTAGACTCATTAGTAATGAAATGTGGAGACTTGAATAGAGTTCCAGCTGGATCATCTATGGCTGTTGATAGAGAGGGTTTTTCAAAATCTATAGAAAATGCTATTTCTACAAATCAAATGATAACAATAAAGAGAGAGGAAATAAGTGAAATACCATCTGATTGGATAAAAACAATAATATCAACAGGTCCTTTAACTTCGAAAAACTTATCATCCTTTATTCAAAAGCTTACTGGGGAAAAATATTTAGATTTTTTTGATGCTATTGCACCAATTATTTATACAGAAAGTATAGACTTCGATATCGCTTGGTATCAATCAAGATATGACAAATCAAATTTTGATGGTGATGGTAAAGATTATATTAATTGCCCAATGGATGAAAGTGAATACAATCAATTAGTAGATGAGCTCCTATCATCAGACAAGAATAATTTTAAAGAGTGGGAAAAAAATACACCCTATTTTGAATCATGTTTACCTATTGAAGAGATTGCTAAAAGAGGTAGACAGACCCTTAGATGGGGGCCGCTAAAACCAATTGGTTTAACCAATCCTAATAAACCAAATGAAAAGCCTTGGGCTGTTGTACAGTTAAGACAAGATAATAAAATTGGAAGCCTATATAATATGGTAGGTTTTCAAACAAAAATTAAATATAAAAGTCAAATTGATATTATTAAAAGAATACCTGGACTTAGAAATGCAGAATTTGCGAGACTTGGCGGAATTCATAGAAATACATTTATTAAAAGCCCAAACCTTCTAGATAAGTTTTTGAGGTTAAAAAATAGAACAAATATTAGCTTCTCAGGACAAATAACTGGGGTAGAGGGGTATGTTGAAAGTTCTGCTATTGGTATTTTATCTGGTATTTTTTCTGCATACGACTACCTAGAAAAAACTATCAAATTACCACCTGAAAATTCAGCACTTGGTTCAATTTTAAAATATATTACTAATGATGCAGATTGTAAAAATTTTCAACCCATGAATGTAAATTTTGGTCTTTTTCCAAAAATTGAACATAAAATTAAAAAGATTGAACGCAAAAGCTTTTATACTAACAGAGCAAAAATAGATTTTGCAATTTGGCTTAATGATTTGAAATAATTCACAAAATCATCAAAAAATATATAAATATTTCTAAATTTTTTTAATTTTATTTAAGAATTCCCTTAATTTTATAAATAAATATATAAAAATAGTATCTTGTTGTTGCAAAATTCCCTTACTACAGTTTATGTTTATACAAAATTAAAATTATTTATTTATGGATATATTGATAGGAATAATTTATGTCTTCTATTCTACAAAATTTAACATCAACAATCATTGCTGGAATTATTTTATGTCTAGTTATGATTGCTATTGTTACAGGAACTTATGGTCAAGGATTATCATTTGATTATGAATGGTTTTCATTCTTCTTTAGATGGCTTCATGTTTTATCAGGCGTCATGTGGATAGGTTTACTTTGGTATTTCAACTTTATTCAAATTCCAACCATGCCTAAAATTCCAGATGAACAAAAACCTGGTATTTCAAAACATATAGCCCCTGCAGCTTTATTTTGGTTTAGATGGGGAGCTATGGCTACCTTAATAACTGGTTTAATCTTAGCTATGTACGGTGGTTATTTTATTGATGCAATAACATTAGGTATTAATAGTGAATCAGCAAAACATACAGCAATTGGTATAGGTATGTACTTGGGTGCCATTATGTGGTTTAACGTATGGTTTGTTATCTGGCCAAATCAGAAAAAAGCACTAGGAATTATTGAAGCTGAAGCAGATATTAAAGCTAAATCAGCTAGAACAGCTATGTTATTTTCTAGAACGAATACTATGCTATCCATACCAATGCTCTATGCAATGGTTTCAGCACAAAATTTATATTAATTTAAATATAAAAACCTACCAAAGGTGCATATATTGCACCTTTGGTACTATATAAGCAATAAACAAGCAACTTTTCTGTTTTCACCAACAAGTAGATTAAAAGTTCTACAAGCAGAACTTGTTATCATTTTCTCAATTTTTATATAGTTATCTTTTAGTAATAAATTTATGTCATTTGGCAAAATAAATTCTAAACCTTTAGAATGACCAATTATTAAAAGATCTATTTTGGGATCAGCATTAATTAGTGGAGTAACAATATCAACAGGTACATTAAGTCCATCAAAATTAAATTCTTTTACATAATCATAAAGAATAAGAATAGAATCATTAATTCGTACATTAGATACTAAAAAACCTTCAGAATCATATTTATTTATTACTTTATAACCGTTCTGATTTAATTTTTTAATTTCCATTGGAAGATTATAACTCTGAATTAGAAGGCTTAATTTTAAGATACATTAGAACCGGACCAGCTATAAATATTGAAGAGTAAGTACCGATAATAACCCCCCATATCATTACCAGTGTAAAACCTGCTATATTGGCCCCACCAAAAATAAATAAAGCAAACAAAGCAAGTAAAGTAGTAACAGATGTTAAAATTGTTCTAGATAATGTTTTGTTTACGGATAAATTAAGTAAATCAAAAATTGACATCGTTTTATATTTTCTCAAGCTTTCTCTTACCCTATCATAAACAACTACAGTATCATTCATAGAATAACCAATTATAGTCAAAATAGCGGCAATTGTTGCTAGATTAAATTCTAATTTAGTAAAAACTAAAAAACCAATAGTCAAAATAACATCGTGAGTAAGAGCAATGATGGCACCAATACTAAACTGCCATTCAAATCTAAACCAAATGTATACAAGCATAGCTATTAAAGCCGCACCCAATGCAATAGCCCCATCTCTTTTTAGTTGCGTTGATACTACAGGCCCAACAGTTTCAGTTCTTCTGAATTCAATATTTGATGAGTATTCATTAATTAAAATATTTTTGACAATTGATACAACTTTTTGTTCTAACTCTTTTTTATCAGATTGCTTTTGAACACTAATAATATAATCTTGAGGCTGGCCAAACTCTTGTATATTTACCTCACCAATATTCTGTTTATTAAATAAAGCTCTTAAAGTTGCTGTATTTACATTACTATTATTAATTCTAACCTCGATATTTGTTCCACCTCTGAAATCTATACCAGAGTTAACACCTATTAATAAAAAACCAATTAGAGATGCTAAAACAAGTAATATAGAAAGCATAATTGCAATAATATGTATTCTCATGAATGAGATATTTGTTTCTTTTGGGACAAGACGTAGTAATTTCATTATATTCTCTCTAAATTGGTAAGCTTTTTGGCTTAAATTTTCCGTACCAAATAAAAATGATTAATCTACTCAGTGTAATAGCAGTGAACATTGAGGATAAAATTCCTAAAGCAAGAGTAACTGAAAAACCTTTAACTGGACCACTTCCAAAAACAAACAATAATATAGCAGCTATTAAAGTTGTTATATTGGCATCTATAATTGTGGCTATTGCTCTAGAATAACCGTTATTAATTGAAGCGATAGGTGAATTACCAATTCTTATTTCCTCTCTAATTCTCTCAAATATTAATACATTAGCGTCTACAGCCATCCCTATAGTAAGAACAATTCCTGCAATTCCTGGTAAAGTTAAAGTCGCCTGTAAAAGAGATAAAACACCCCCAATCAAAATTAAATTTACAATTAATGCAATATTTGCAACAATTCCAAAAATTCCATATGATAAAATCATAAAAATAATTATACCTATAAATGCGAATACACATGCTATTTTTCCAGCTCTAATGGAATCAGCTCCTAAGCCTGGACCAACAGTTCTTTCCTCTAAAATTGTTAATGGCGCAGGCAAAGCACCAGCTCTTAAAAGCACAGCTAAATCATTTGCTTCCTCAACTGAAAAACTACCAGTTATTATTCCATTTCCACCTGTAATTGGCTGTCTAATTATAGGCGCACTAACAACTTTGTTATCTAAAACAATAGCAAACTGATAACCTACATTTTCAGTGGTTATATCTCCAAATCTTTTACTTCCTGAAGCATTTAAACGAAAAGCAACAGCTGGCTTTCCTGATTGTTGATCAATAGTCGGATTAGCATTTAATAAATTATCTCCTGACAATAAAACTCTTTTTTGAAGAACATATTCTTTTGCAAAACTTTTATTACTATCGTCAACTTTATATACTGCCATACCAGGGGGTATTCGCCCGTCAGCTCTAATATCATTTACCACAAGCTGAAATGTTAACCTAGCTGTTTTTCCTAATAAGTTTTTAACCCTTTCAGGGTCATCTAAACCTGGTAATTTCACCAAAACCCTATCATCACCTTGCTTTTGAATTGACGGTTCCCTTGTTCCTGTTTCGTCTACTCTTCTTCTTATTATTTCTATACTTTGCTCTACTGCTGATCTTCTTTTTTGTGAAACCGCCTCTTTTGTTAAGGATATAGAAATGAAGCCTGAAGAGTTGTCCAATTTAGTATCTAAGTCTTTTCCACCAGAACTTAAAAAACTATTAGTTGATTGTATAGGTTGAGATAAATTTTTAACAATTTCAAATGCTCTTTCAAAATTATCTTTATTTAAAATTTTAACGATTACTTTCTGACCATCAATTCCTAATTCGGTGTATGGAATTCTATTAGATGGAGATCTAAATTTAGATCTTACATCACTTACAAGAGAATTTAACTTCTCTTTAATAAGAGCATCGACTTCAATTTCCAGGAGCAAATATGACCCACCTTGTAAATCTAAACCAAGGTTAATTTGCTTTTTTGGAAGCCAATTTGGAAAATTATTTAAATAGTCTTTATTAATAAAATTGGGATATAAAAATAATAACCCTGTCATTATTATTAATAAAGAGATCGATAATTTCCACCTGTCATAATAAATCATAATTTTTCCAAATTATTTTTCAGGAGTCTGGTTATTTTGTTCTTTATCATTAGAGTTAGTGTCACCTCTATCTACAACTGTAGTAATAGTTGGTCTCGCAACCTGAACCTTCACTCCATCAGAAATTTCGACTTGGACAGAATGATCATCAACAACTTTTATGACCTTCCCATATATGCCCCCACCGGTCAGAATTTTATCACCTCTTCTTACTTGAGATACCATTTCTCTATGAGCTTTAGCTTTCTTTTGTTGAGGTCTAATTAAAAGAAAATAAAAAACAACAAATATCAAAACTAAAGGTAATAATTGTAGAGGGTCAAAACCACCTCCTCCAGATGCAGATTGTGCGTTTGCTATAGATATGAGCATAACTTTTACCTTTCAGACGAAAATTGATCTATTTTTCATAACTTAATAATAAATTATTGAAAAATACAAGTAATATCATTATATATATTATAAGAATTATCAACTTGTTAATGAACAAATGAAGTTAACAAAATTAATTAATTACTAATTGCAAATATATACCAAAAAGTCATAGAAATTGTCTTAATTAATAATCTGTTTGATCAAAAATAACCCATAATGTCAAAAAATATACATAAATTAATTGCGGCATTAGATAAAATTTCAAAATCTATAGAGAAGATTCAACCATCACTTGAGAATATAGATGAAAAAATATTTTCTGAATATAATTGCTTTATTTGGAAACCTAGAACAAATGGTCTTTCACCAGTCAAAAATGTGAATAAACTGGATTTGGACCTACTCCTAGGAATCGATGAAACAAAAGAAATTCTTGTTAAAAATACCATGCACTTCGCTAGAGGGTTACCTGCTAACAATGTTTTGCTTTGGGGATCGAGAGGTATGGGGAAAAGTTCACTTATAAAATCAGTTCACTCAATGGTCTGCAAAGAAATTGAAAATAAATTATGTCTTATTGAAGTTGAAAAAAATCATTTAGATACTTTAAACGAATTAATTCAACTTTTAAAAAAATTTAATCACAAATTTATAATTTTTTGCGATGATCTATCATTTGAAGAATCAAACAATCATTATAAATCATTGAAAACTATTTTAGAAGGAGGCGTAGAAGAAAAACCATCAAATGTAATACTATACTCCACATCCAACAGAAGACACCTAATGCCGCGAAATAATATTAATAGCAGTAGTAATAATGATAACATTAATATTAATGAGAATTTTGATGAAAAAATTTCTCTTTCAGATAGATTTGGTCTTTGGCTAGGTTTTCATAAATGCACACATGACCAATTTATTTCTATAGTAATAAATTATGCAAAAAAATTTAGAGTAGACGACGATAAAGAAGATTTAATAAAAAGGGCTAATCAATGGTCAATGACTAGAGGATCAAGGTCTGGTAGAGTAGCATGGCAATTTATGCAAAATTACTGTGCAGAAAGAAATATAAATATAAATAAAATCAATTAAACTTTTGGTGGTAAATATTTTACTGGATTTAAAGGTTTTATACCTTTCCTTAATTCAAAATGTAACTGTGTTTTTTTTACTTGCCCTGAACTTCCAGTTATTGCAATTTTTTGACCTTTTGATACAAGCTCACCTTTCCTAACTAATATCTTAGTATTATGAGCGTAAGCACTAATAAAGCTATTATTATGTCTAATCATAACTAAATTTCCGAACCCTCTAACGTTCATTCCCACATATATAACTTCTCCACTTTCAGCAGATAATATAAATTGTCCATTTTTTGTAGAAATATTTATACCGTCATTTACTAAACCATTTTTGTTAACCCCAAAGGACTTTAATATTTTTCCTTTAACAGGCCATATGAATGAATTATTCATATTTTTATTTTTTTTACTTAATTCAATTAAATTATTCATTTTTTTTGGAAGAATAATTCTTTGACCAATGAAAATTTTATCAGGATTCTTTATATCATTTAATAAAAGAATATCATTAATACTAATTTTATAATTTTCAGAAAATTTCTTTATTGAATCACCTTTTTTCACAATTACATAGTTATCTGAATGTTTGATTATTTTATTATTTTTACTTTTGTTTTTCGATTTTTCATTTTGTAAAACTTCCTTTAATATAGGAGTAATTTTATAAACTACTGGAGCAGGTGATTTTGATGAACAACTGATTAAAAAAATAAAAATTAATGAATAAATGCAAAATAATTTCATATTAAATAATTTATATTTATAAATACCCTTCCACAAGCGGAACAAATTTAACTGGGATTAAAGGTGTTTTATAAATTTTTTTACCCTTTTTTTTGACAACAAAAATACTCTGTTTTTTACTTTCATCTTCAAGAGGAATAATAATTAAACCATTATCATTTAATTGAAAAAGAAGCTGTTCAGGAATAAATTTTGATGCGGCTGTAACAATAACACGATCAAAGGGTGACTGCTCTGGCCATCCTTTATGGCCATCGCCATGACGAGTAACTACATTATATATATTTGATAATTTAAATTTATTTTCTGCACTTTTAATTAATGATTTAAATCTTTCTACTGTAAAAACTCTTCTACACATAAAGGATAAAACAGCTGCTTGATATCCTGAACCAGTTCCAATTTCCAATATTTTTAAATTTCTTTCAATGCATAGAGCCTGTGTCATTAGAGCAACAATATATGGTTGACTAATAGTCTGACCCTCTTCTATTGGTAATGCAGAATTCTCATAAGCTTGGTCAACAAAGGTTTTAGAAACAAAGTTTTCCCTGGGAACTTTTTCTATAGCAGATAGAACTGCTGTGTTTGTAATACCCTGCTTGCGTAATTGCATAATAAGCCTTATTTTTCTAGCTTCAAACCTCACTTAAATTTGCCTTTAATTTATTAAAAGATGCATTGTTATTAAAATCAATTTTTAAAGGAGATACAGATATTATACCTTTTGAAATTGAAGAAAGATCTGAATTATCAGTAGGTTTAACTATTTGCTTCTTGTAGCCAAGCCAATAATATTCACCCCCCCTGGGGTCAATATTTTTTTCAATTAATGGCTTTTCGTAACCTCTTTTTCCCTGTTTAGTTATAGATAAATATTGTTTTTTATTTGATATAAAATCAGGAAAATTTATATTTAAAAGAATATTTTGATCAATTTGAAATTTACATATTTTTATAATAGTTTTCTTTGCATAATCTTGCGAAACTTTCCAGGATATATTATTCGGGTATCGATAAACTTGGGAAAGAGCTATTGATGGTATTCCCATCAATGTACCTTCAATTGCAGCAGCAATAGTACCTGAATATGATACGTCCTCAGCCATGTTAGCACCGCAATTAATTCCTGACAAAATTAAGTCTGGATTTTTTTTTAATACCTCATTCACTCCAAATATAACTGAGTCAGCGGGGGTTCCAGATACTGTATATCTATATTTTGTTAATTTATTAATTCTTATTGGTTGTGTTAATGTTATTGAGTGAGATTTAGCTGATTGTTCACTTTCAGGAGCAACGACGTATACCTTATTAGATAAAGATTTTGCTACATTTTCAAGTATCTTTATACCGATAGAGTTAATACCATCATCATTGGTAACTAAAATAATTGGATTATTTAAATTTACAAATTCCTTATTTTTATTCTGAATCAATTTTCTTAATACCTCCCATATATGGTTTGAGAATATCAGGAATTTGAATCGAACCATCTACATTTTGATAATTTTCTAATATAGACACTAAAGTCCTTCCTATAGCTAAACCTGAACCATTTAATGTATGAACGTATTGATATTTTTTATTCAAATCCATAAAACGAGTATTCATTCTTCTAGCTTGAAAATCTCCAAAATATGAACAAGAAGATATTTCTCTATATTTTTTTTGTGAAGGTATCCATACTTCTAGATCGTAAGTCTTTTGGGAACTAAAACCTAAATCACCAGTACATAAATTAACAACTCGATATGGTAAATCAAGTTTTTTTAATATATCTTCTGCACAATTAGTAAGTCTTTCATGTTCATTTTTACCATTATCTGGTGTAACAAATGAAACAATTTCAACTTTATAAAATTGGTGCATTCTCAACATACCTCTTGTATCTTTACCAGCGGCCCCAGCTTCAGACCTAAAACAGGGTGTATGAGCAACATACCTTATAGGCAATTTATTTATATCAATAATTTCGTCTCTATGAAGATTTGTTAGAGGAACCTCCCCTGTTGATATTAACCAATGTCCAGTAGAAGTTTGAAATAAATCATCTTTAAATTTTGGAAGTTGCCCAACACCAAAAGGAGATTGTTCTTTTACTAATAAAGGGGGGGAAACCTCAGTATAATTATTAAATTTTGTATGAATGTCCAACATAAAAGAACCTAGTGCTCTCTCTAACTTAGCTAATTGACCTTTTAAAGTAACAAATCGTGATCCTGAAATTTCGGATGTTTTATCAAAATCCATTAAACCTAAATTTTGTCCTAATTCCACATGATCTTTAATATTAAAGTCAAATATTGGCAAAGAACCCCATTTCCTTATTTCCAAGTTTTCTTCTTCAGATGTTCCATAAGGTACATCAGAAAAGGGTAAATTAGGAATATTAGATAAAATTTCATTTATTTTCTTTAAAAGATTTTTTTCATCTTTTTCAAGTTGAAAAATATTTTCTTTAAATTTCAGAACTTGTTGTTTTAGTTTTATTGCCTCATCATTATTATTATTTTTTATTGCAAAACCTATTTCTTTAGATATAACGTTTCGATTATTCTGATTTTCATGAAGTTTATGTTGTATATCTCGCCTCTTATCATCAAGCTCTAACACTAAAGAAGTATTAATATCTTCACCTCTAGATTTTATTAGTTTTTCAAAAATAAGAGGGTTTTCTTTTATTTTTTTAATATCGTGCATTAAAACATTATTTTCTAAAAATATTATAAATTATTAGTTTCATCATGGTCTTTTAAATTTTTCTTTTTTTCAACGTATCTAGCCATAATAATTGAAATTTCATACAAACCTAAAATAGGAATACCTAAACCAACCTGACTTATTAAATCAGGTGGTGTTAGAATTGCAGCAACTACAAAAGTAATAACAACTGCATACTTTCTTTTAGATGCTAGTGTTTTCGATGAAACAATTCCTGCTCTTGCTAATAAAGTTAGAACAACTGGTAATTGAAAACTTATTCCAAAAGCAAATATCAGTTTCATTACAAGTGACAAATATTCATTAACTTTGGCTTCTAATTGAATTGGAAGTGTACCTGACCCACCTTGTGTTTCAAAACCAAGGAAGAATTTCCAAGCAAGAGGGATAATTAAATAGTATACTAACGCTGCTCCTGCTGTGAATAAAATAGGTGTTGCAATTAAGTAAGGTAAAAATGCACCTTTTTCTTTATTGTAAAGACCTGGAGCTACAAACCTCCATATATGGATAGCTAAAAAAGGGAATGTAAGCCATGCAGCAGAGAAAAAAGATACTTTTAGCAAAGTAAAAAATGCTTCGTGTAAAGCAGTATAAATTAATCTTTTTCCTTCTTGACCAGCTACAAGATCAGCATATGGAGCTACTAGGAAATTATAAATATCTTTTGAAAAAATGTATGAAATTACAAAACAGACTATAAAATAAACTGCTACATAAATTAATCTTTTACGTAACTCTACAAGGTGTTCTAATAAAGGAGCTTTAGACTTTGCTATACTTGATTCTTCTTCTGATGGTAATGTCATAATATCGTTTAAACCATATAGTTTCATTGGAAAAACTTAAAATTCATTCTACAAAACTTATCAATGATAAATATAATATTCTAAGTGTTTGAATGCTGTTTTTCTTCTATTGTAACTTCATTTACTTCGTCATCTGTAATATTAGGGCTAATAATTTCTTTTACTGAATTTTCAGAATCAACAAAATCAGTGTTTTTATCTGATAAATCAACAGTATCATTAAATTTATTTCTCATTTCCTCAATTTCCGAGTCACGAGCGATATCTTCTATATTATCTTGAAAATCCCTAGCAATTTTTTTGACTCTGCGAGTCCATTGACCAATAGTTCTTAAAACTCTAGGAAGGTCTTTAGGTCCAACTATAACAACAAGAACGAGCCCTATAACAAGCAACTCAGTCCATCCAATATCAAGCAAAGGATTCTCCAGAAAACTAAAGTGTTAAAAAAATTATTTAGCTTGAAGCAGTTTCTTTGTCCTTAGAAACATTTTCAGTTTTTTCTTCTGAAGAAGCGTCAATAGTTTTAGTAGATTGTGTAGATGAGTTATCCTCTTCATTCATTCCTTTTTTGAAACTCTTGATACCTTTTGCTAGATCACCCATCATGTGAGAAATTCTTCCTCGGCCAAATAGCAAAAGAACTAGTACCAAAACAACTCCAATTTGCCAGAAACTTATACCCATTTGAACGTACTCCTATAAAATATTCAAAATAATATATAACATATTGTCAGAAAAAACTCTAAATCGCAAATATTGCTCAAAATAACATAAAAAACAACCAAATTATATAAATTTAATCATCTTCAATTTTAAAAACATAGGTAAATTCAGGATCAAAACCTATCCACACTGTAGAACCTATCTCAAATTGAGAATTATTGTTTAATCTTGCTGTTATTTTTTCTGAATGATTCTCCACTGTCAGTTCTATATATTGAAAAACCCCGACATTTTTCACAGAGAATATTTTTCCTTCTATATGATATTTAGCTTTATCACTATTTTTATGAATAATTATTGCTTCATTTCTAACTATAACCTCTACATTTTTATTAACAAAATCATTTTTTTTATTAAAAATACCAAGTAAAAAAAGAATATTATCTCCATCAACTTGACCATTAAAAATATTAATATCACCAAAGAAATTAGCAACAAACTTGTTTGATGGATTAAAATATAAATCTCTTGGTGTTGATTGTTGAATCAAATGAGGTTTATCTATAATTATAATTTTATCTGCAACCAACATTGCTTCAAAAGGGTCATGCGTAACAAGTAATATAGATGTCCCATTAGATTTAAGAATTGAAATTGTTTCATCTCGTACTTTATCTCTTAGCCTTGTATCTAAATCAGAAAACGGTTCATCTAATAACATTAATATAGGGTTTGGAGCTAGAGCTCTAGCAAGAGCAACTCTTTGTTGTTCACCGCCTGACAATTCATGAGGATATTTATTTTTAAGATTTTCTATTCCAATTTTTATTAATAATTTATCACAATTTTCAATCTTTTCATGTTTTGACTTATAATTCATTCCATACATAATGTTATCTTTAACATTTAAGTGAGGAAATAAAGCCAAATCTTGAAAGACAAATCCAATTTTTCTCTTCTCAGGAGGGACTAATTCATTTCTATCTTCAGATAATAAATGATTATTTAATAATATTTTACCCCTTTGTAATTTTTCTAAACCTGCGATCAACCTTAAAATAGTTGACTTTCCACTTCCTGAAGGTCCTAATAAGCATATAACTTCACCAGACAATACACTGAAAGAAAAATTTTTAATAATTTGATTGGTTCCAAAATTATGATTAATATTTTGCACATCTAAATTTATTTCTTTTAAATTTTTCATAATTCTTTTCACTAAGATGAATAATACTTATTTACACTAATTTTTCTAGTTAAAAAAATTAGCGGGAAAACACCAACTAAAACAATTGTTAATGCAGAAAGCGCACTTTGCTCTAACAACTCATCAGATGCAAGTTGATACACATTAGTCGCAAGTGTGTCAAAATTAAAAGGTCTTAAAATTAATGTTGCAGGCAATTCTTTCATTGTATCCACAAAAACTATTATAAAAGCAATAATCATTGATGATTTAAGTAAAGGTATATGAATTTTACCAATTGTATTGAATTTTGAAACACCAAGAGATATAGAGGACATATCAATATTCTTATTTATCTTAGAATAACTAGAATCAATAGCACCGTATCCAATCGCAATAAATCTAATCAGGTATGCAAAAATAAGGGCAAAAATACTTCCGCTAAAAATAAGACCAGTAGAAAAGTTAAAATAATTAAAAATTACTAGGTCAACTAAATTGTCTATATACGCTAAAGGAATTAAAATTCCTAGGGCCAACACCGCGCCTGGAAAAGCATAACCGAGTAAAGACAGCCGAGTAAACATACTTAATCTACCACTATATAGTCTCTGACCTGATGCAATAACTAAGGCAGCTATCACAGTGATTATCGATGCTAACAAGGAAAGGCTAAAACTATTTGAAATTAAATTTATATAATTATTTATAGAAGAGTAATTAAACGTTAACATTGAAAAATACGCAAGAATAATAGCTGGAATAAAAAATCCGATAATAAAAGGAATTAAACAAACTGCAAAAGCCAGATAGGATGTTTTTTTATTTAATTTTCTTCTATTGTAAAAAAATTTATTTGTTGCAGTAACATGAAATTCTTTTCTACTTCTAGCTTTTTTTTCAATATAAAGAAGACCAAAAACGAAAATAAGAATTACTAGTGAAATTTGCGCCGCGCCAGATGCACTGCCCATACCTAACCAAACATTAAAGATTGCAAGAGTAAGAGTTTTAATAGAAAAATAGTCAACAGTACCAAAATCTGCTAAAGTTTCCATCATTACCAAAGAACAGCCGACAACTATGGATGGCCTAGCTAGTGGTAAAGATAATTTAAAAAATGATTTCCAAGGATTATTTCCAAGAACTTTGCTAATCTCTATAAATTTGAGTGAATTTTGTTGAAAAGAACTTCTGCAAAGCAGGTATATATAGGGATACAGGACAAAAGACATCACAAAAATTGCCCCACCTATCGATCTAATATTAGGAAACCAGTATTCACTAGCATTTTGCCAATTGAAAATATGTCTAAGAAAAACCTGGAATCCACCAGAATATTCAAGAATATCAGTGTAAACAAAAGCTATAATATATGCTGGAACAGCAAGTGGTAAAACCAAAGCCCAACTAAAGAAATTTCTTCCAGGAAAATCAAAAGCAGTAACTAACCATGCTGTAGGTATACCTATTAAACATACACAAATCACATTACCAAACATCAGTATCAAAGTATTAAAAGTATAAATAGGTAGGACCGTTGTTAATAAGTGAGACCATAGATTATTTTCACTCGTCAATGCTATTACAACAATGGAAATTATTGGGATTGATATTATAATTGTTAAAATAGCACCTAAGAAAGGCCAAAGATTAAAAGAAAAAAATTTCAAAAAAAAATATTTTTGAATATTATCAAAATATGTCATTTGTAATATATACTTTAAATAGGAATAAAACTCTAATTTTTTATAAAATAATTTTATAGATTAGTTTTACCAACCTACTTTATCAATGATTATTTGAGCTGTGTTAGAGTTTTTAGCAATCTCAGATATATCTAGAATATCTTCCTTGTAAGTACCCCAAGAGCTAAGTTTAGAACCGGGCTTAATTCTAGGGTTAACTGGAAACTCAAAATTAATTTCACTATAAAGTTTTTGAGCTTTTTCCTCAGTCAAAAATTCTAAAAATTTTATTGCATTTTCTTTATTTTTAGAATACTTAACAACTCCTCCACCTGATATATTTACATGAACACCTCTATCACTTTGATTAGGAAAAATTAAATAAATATTCTCCATCCATTTTCTATGTTCTTCAATATCAGAATATTTTAACTTTCCATAATAATAGTGATTAACAATAGCCAAGTCACATTCTCCTTGAAATATTGACTTTAATTGAGCCCTGTCATTTCCCTGCGGTCTTCTCGCTAAATTTTTAACAAGTGATTCAGCCCATTCCAAAGCAAACTCTTCGCCTTTATTCGCAATTATTGATGATAAAAGAGCTCTATTATAAACATGACTTCCAGGCCTTGAACAAATTTTACCGTTATATTTGTTATTAGCTAAATCTTCATATGTTTTTACGCTATTTTTGTTAACCCTCAAAACGGAAGCTGCAATAACTCTATTTCTTTTTGAAAATCCAAACCATGTATTGTCTTTGCTTCTAAGGTTTTCAGGAATATTATTTTTTAAAATTTTTGAATCAACCTGAGCTAGAAGTTTTTTATCAGCGTATACATAGAGTCTTGATATATCTACAGTTAAAATTACATCAGCAGGTGAATTTCTTCCCTCAGCTTGAAGCCTTTCAGCAAGACCTTTTTTTGCATAAACAATATTAGTTTTAATTCCAGTTTCTTTAGTAAATAAATCTAGAAATGGGTTAATTAGAAAAGGTTGCCTATGTGAATATATATTTATCTCTTTAGAAAAAACTTCACTTACAATAATTAATGAAAAAAACATAAAAACAAATATGGAAAGATTAAAAGTTTTTATTATTTTAGTTAGATTTGGAAAGAAGATAAAAAATTGATTAATTGTATATA
>MDSV01105420.1_pt1 | contig 15714 bp, 14 predicted proteins | sample 810851 | NCBI WGS metagenome assembly MDSV01 (sample SAMN05326640, study PRJNA326480) | marine metagenome | isolation source: seawater | place: Atlantic Ocean: North East | collected 2012
CTTTATTAATTAAGAGAAAAAAAACTGAAGGCCTTAAATATAATATGTATAAATTAAAAAAATATTGTGATTTATATTTTACTAAAATAAATCATAATATTTTAAATAAAGCATTAAATAGTAATTCAAAAATTGATTGAATGAATTACACAAGATATTTAAATTAAATGTTAAATAGCATAAATTCTAAGAATAATATTTTATTTTTTGGTGCCACGGGTAAGTTAGGCTCTTATTGGATTAAAAATCTAGCTTTAAAAAATACTATTTTTTGTCATGTTCATATAAAAAACAAATTACCTAAATTAAAAAATATTAAAAAAATTAAACTTAATTTAATTAATTCAAAAGATATTTGTTTATTTTGTCAAAAAAATAATATTTCATTAATAATTAATTGTATTGGACTTGCAAATGTAGATTTTTGTGAGGTAAATAAAAAAAAAGCTTACAATACAAATTATAAAATTCCATCGGATTTATGCAAAGTTGCAAAAAAAATTAATATACCATTTGTTCATATATCAACAGATATGCTTTTTAATGGAAGATTAAAAAAAAAATATAGTGAAACAAATTCTTATTCTCCAATAAATCAATATTCATCAACAAAGGTAAAAGCAGAAAAATATATCTTAAAATACAATAAAAGCTTGATTATAAGATCGAACTTTTTTGGATTTGGTGAAAAAAATAATCAAACATTTTCAGATAAAATTATATTTGAACAAAAACTGAGCAAAAAAACTTATTTATGGAAAAATGTTTACTTTACTCCTATGTATATTCCGAACTTAGTTTTTTTTATTAATTTATTAATTAATAATCAGTCAAGTGGAATATTTAATGTATCTTCAGATCTAAAAATTTCCAAATATGCATTCGGAATGAAATTAATAAAAAAAATAATTAAAAATAAAAATGTTTATTCTAACAATTTTGATAAAAAAAAATTTACAAAAAGACCAAATAATATGGCTTTAAGTAACTTAAAATTAAAAAAAAAATTTTTTAAATATAAAAATAAACTTAAACTGCAATATCAAATAAATAGTTTCGTTAAAGATTATAAATTACTAAATGGATAATCAAATTAGTATAGTGATCCCAACTAAAGAACACAGTAAGGAATTGACTGAAACAATCAATTCAATTAATAAGCAAACATATAAACCAAAAGAAATTATTTTGGTATCCTTTAAAAAAATTAATAAAAAATTTTTATTAAATAAAAAAATAAAAATAAAAATATTATTTTCTGAAATACAAAATCAAGTGATCCAAAGAAATATTGGGATTAATAATCTATCGAATAAAAGTGATATAATTTTGCAGCTAGATGATAGAATTGTATTAAATAAAAATTGTTTATTTGAACTTAACAAATTTTGGCGAAATACAGATTCGTCAACAATAGGGGTTGGAATAAATCAAATAAAAATGACAAAAGAAAATGGTTTAATAAATACACTATTTTTTAATTTAAATAAATTTAGAGGAAGAGTTTTTAAAAATGGAATTGTCGTAGATTATTCAAATTTAAAAAAAGATATTGAGGTGATGTGGTTAAAAGGTGGCTTAAGCTCATGGAAAATAAAAAAAAATAAAAAATTATTTAATAGAAAGTATCCGATTTGGAAATGGTCAGTTTTTGAGGATGTTGAATATTCATTAAATAAAAAAAAAAAAGAGAAATTATTTGTTTCCAGTAAAGCAAAAGCAAGCATTATTGAGAGAAAAAAACCATTAAATTTTAAAAATTTATTTTATCGAGGTGCAACCCATACGTATGCACAAAAAAAAATAGTTAAAAAATTTTTTAAAAATTTAAGTTATTTTTTATTTTCAATTCCACTTATCATTTTGTTAAGTACTATCTTTTCTCTATTAACAATAAATATTCATAAATTTATTTACAATCTTGGTAGAATAAGGGGTTTATTTATAATTAACTTTAAATAGTAATATAATTGTTATACTAAACTGAATTTGATCTAACTAAAATTGACTACTATATGAACATAAAAAAAATGAATGTTGGAATAATTGGGATGGGGTATGTTGGTCTACCTCTTGCAATTGAATTTTCAAAAAAACTCAATGTAATAGGTTTTGATATTAAGAAAGAAAGAATTAAACAATTAAATAAAGGTATTGATTTAACAGGAGAAGTATCAAAAAAAGAAATACTTAACTCAAAAAGAATTACTTTTTCTACTAATATACTGGAATTAAAAAATTGTAATATATATATAATTACAGTACCTACACCGATTAATAATAAAAAAAAACCAAACTTAACTCCAATATTAAAAGCGACCGAATTAGTTTCAAAAGTAACAAATAAAAATAATATTGTAATATATGAATCAACAGTATTCCCGGGAGTTACTGAAGAAATTTGTGGTCCTATATTAGAAAAAAAAACTGGACTTAAAATAAATAAAAACCTTTTTCTTGGATACAGTCCTGAAAGAATTAACCCGGGAGATAAAAATAAAAGACTAAAAGATATAGTAAAAATCACATCTGGCTCAAATTTAAAAATATCTAAATTTATTTCAGATCTATATTCTTTAATAATTAAGGCGGGTACATATAAAGTAAAATCAATAAAAATCGCTGAAGCAGCTAAAGTAATTGAAAATACTCAAAGAGATTTAAATATAGCTTTTATAAATGAGCTATCATTAATTTTTAAAAAAATGAATATTCCTACAGAAGATGTTTTGAAAGCAGCAGAAACAAAATGGAATTTTATTTCTTTCAGACCAGGTCTAGTTGGTGGACACTGCATAGGTGTTGATCCATATTATTTAACATATAAGTCAAAACAAATAGGGTATGATCCAAAATTAATTCTCTCTGGAAGAAATCTAAATGATCAAATGCATTTACATTTTTTTAGAGAAATTAATAGAAAAATTAAACTAAGAAAAATTAAACAACCAAAAGTATTGATATTAGGATTAACATTTAAAGAAAACTGTCCTGATACAAGAAATTCTAAAGTTTTGGATTTATATAATCTCTTTAAAAAAGATAATGTTTCTGTTTTTTCTCATGATCCATATTCTAAATTCTGGAATAAAACATTTAATAAAAAATATAATGTTTTAAAAAGATTGCAGAATAAAAAGTTTGATGTAGTGATTTTGGCTGTAAAACACAATGAATTTATTAAAAGAAAAAATAGTATCAAAAGACTTTGTGCGTCTAATGGATTTATTTATGATATTAAATATATTTTTCCAGAAAAAATCAATAATTATAGAGTGTGAGAAAAAAAGAAAAATAATATAATGAACATTCTTAAAAAAAAATCATATTGTTGGCTAGTAACAGGAATTGCAGGTTTTATAGGCTCAAATATACTAGAAGAATTATTAAAGTTTGATCAAAAAGTTATAGGAATAGATAATTTTAGTACTGGGCGAATTACAAATTTACAAAGTGTAAAAAAAAATGTTGGACCAAAAAAATGGAAAAATTTTAAATTTTTTGAAGGAGATCTATCAAATTTAAATATTTGTCATAAAATTATCAAAAATGTTGATATTGTTATTCATCAAGCTGCAAGAGGATCAATTCCAAAATCAACCAAAGATCCAATTTCTACGAATAAAGATAATATTACCAGTTTTTTAAATATTCTAACTGTCTCAAAAGACGAAAATGTGAAATCTTTTGTTTATGCATCAAGTAGTTCTGTGTATGGAGATAGTAAAAAATTACCAAAAACTGAATCTAATGTTGGAAACGTTTTATCAAACTATGCTTTAACAAAAAAAACAAATGAAGAGTATGCAAGATTATTCTTTGATTTATATAATTTTAAAACTATAGGTTTAAGATATTTCAACGTTTTCGGACTAAGGCAAAATCCAAATGGAGATTATGCGGCTGTAATACCCAAATGGATCAATAATGTAAAAAAAAATAAAAATATTATTATTTTTGGTGATGGTGAAACTTCTAGAGATTTTTGTCCAATTGCAAATGTCGTGCAGGCAAATATTTTAGCTGGAATTAAATCTTTGAAAAAAAAAAATTATATTTTTAATGTAGGAACAGGTTCGAGGATTAGTTTAAATAAACTTTCAAAAACAATTTATAAAATATTTGAGATCGATCCATCAAAACACAAAATAATATTTAAAAATTTTAGGCAAGGGGATATCAGACACTCACTTTCCAATATTAATCATATTAAAAAAGTATTAGGGTATAAACCAAATGTGTCTTTTTATGATGGTATTAAACAAACCATTGATTGGTTTAAATTAAATTAATGTTTAAAAAATTAATTACTGTATACAATTTTTTTGATCAAAAAAGCAAAAGGAAACTTTTACTTACTCAATTTATAGCAATTTTTTCATCTATATTCGAGACTCTATCTATATTATCTGTTGGTCCACTAGTTCAAATTTTATCTGATCCAAATTCTATATATGTCGATGATAAATTAGTTTCTAAAATATATTATTTTTTAAATTTTACATCTTTTAACTCCTTTTTAATATTTATTATTTTATTAATTTTTTGTTTTTTTTTAATTACAGTTTGTTTTACAACTTATAATACTTATTTAATTACAATTTTTTCTCAACATTTAGCAAATGATTTAAGATCAAACTTATTCAAATTTTATGTATCACAACCATGGTTGTATCATGCAAGAATAAATTCCTCTGATCTCACAAATAAAATTATAACTGAAACAGGTAGAGTCGCAGGAAATATAATTTTTAATATTTTACTTACTAATTCTAAATTAGTAACTGGAATGTTTATTATAATTTTCTTAACTATTTATAATCTTAAAGTTTCCATAATTGCAATAACCATTATTTCGACGATGTACTTCACAATATTTATTTTAATAAAAAAAAGAATTGAAGGGTATGGAAAATCTGCATCTAAATTACATACAATTTTATATAAATTGTTAAATGAAAGTTTAGGTGGCATAAAAGAGACTATAATTTACGCAAAGCAAAAAAATTATTATGATGAATTTAAAAAAGTAGGTGGAAACTGGGGAAACGCAACCGCAAAAATTTTATTTCTAACATTATCTCCTAGAAATATTTTAGAATTTCTTGCATTTTCCATAGTATTATTTTTCATTATTTTAATGGTTTTTAATAGTGATACTAACTTTAATAACGCACTCCCATCAATTGCAGTTTATATTTTTGCTGGGTACAAGTTATTACCTATCTTTCAAGGTATATATCAGGGACTTGCTCAATTTAAGGGAAATGCTTATGCAATAGAAAATATTAGACATGAATTAAATGAGGGAAAAAAATATTCATTTGATAAAGAAAAAACTGAAATTGATGATTTCAATTTATATGATGAGTGTTCATTAAGTATGAATAATGTTTCATTTTCATATACCAGCTCTGATAAAGCAGCAGTAAAAAATATTAATTTTCAGATTAAAGAAAAAACCTTAAATTTTATAGTAGGTCCTTCTGGGTCTGGAAAATCAACATTGCTTGATTTAATTTTGGGTCTTATTTTTCCTCAAGAAGGTGAAATTAATATTGGTAAAAATTATCTGAACAACCAAAATAATAAATCATGGCACAAAAATATAGGTTTTGTAGGACAAAATATTTTTTTAATTGATGATACTATAAAAAATAATATTTGTTTAAATTATTCAGATAAAAAATTTGATATTGAAAGATTTAATATGGCTTTAAATTTGTCAAACGTAGACAAATTTTTAGAAAATACGCCAAATGGTATAGAAACTATTGTTGGTGAAAGAGGACTTAAGCTCTCGGGAGGTCAAAGACAAAGGATAGCAATTGCAAGGGCATTGTATCAAAATAAAAAATTTCTTATTCTAGATGAGGCTACTGCATCATTGGATGGTATATCGGAAAAGTTTATTATTGATAAATTTAAAGAACTGTCAAAAAATATTACTATCATAATGGTGACTCATAATGTTAAATTATGTAAGAATGCAGATAAAATCTTCCTTTTAGAAGAAGGATTAATTAGAAAATCTGGTGTTTATGAGGAAATGTTAATGGAAGATTTGTTTAAAAAATTATTAAATGAGTAAAAGTATTTTGTTATCTTAAAAATTAATTTTATATTATGTTAATAATTTATTCTGGTTTTATTTTAAGAGTTTTTTTATCATATTATAATTTCGAATATGGCAACCTACCAGGGGCTGGAAATGATGCGCTCGCTTTTCATTTAGAAGCAATTAAATTTCTTGGACTATTAAATAGTAGTAATTCGTTTATGGAGATCGAATATGACCATAGGATTGGATGGTTTTATTCTGTATTCTTAGCTTACGTTTACAAATTATCAGGCACTTCTAGTTTGTTATTGGGCTCTATATTATCATCTATTGTTTGGTTATTTTCTGCAATTATTTTAAGAAATATATTAATAAAGTTAAAAGTAGATTCATCAAAAATAAATTACGGATTAATTATTTACACCTTTTTATTTCCAACTGGAATTATTTACACTGCGGTAACACTTAGAGAGGTATATATGCTTCTTTTAATCAATCTAATAATTCTTTACATGATTAAATTAGCTCATCAAAAAAAAATTCTTTTAATTTTAAGAGATTTAACGTTTTTCTTTATATTCTTAATTTTATTAGCATCTCTTCATAGATCAAATGTAATATTTTCAGTATTATTTTTGTTATCTATAGTTGCTTATTATTTAATAGTTAAACTTAATTTAAAAATTTTTACAGTAATTTTTTTAGCTATGTCAGTATTTGGTGTACTTTTTCATATGGGCTATATAGAAAAATTATTTGATGCAATAATATCCTATCAATTAGGTCACTTTCATCTATCACCTTTTAGAGCCTCTTATTATTCAAAAGCAGAAATTGGTTCTATTCCATTTTCATTGAATACATTTGTATCACATGTATTAAATAATATTTTTAATTATTTTTTCCAGCCGACATTTTTAAAAATTAACACATTTAAAGATACATTATTATTATTTGAAAATTTATTTAGATTAGCACTTATAGTTATTATATTTATAAAATTAATTAAAAATGAAAAGAGAGATAATTTGTTAAATTTATTACTTATAATGTTCTTTTTGTCAGAACTTCCTTATTCTCAAGCAACAATAAATTGGGGAACCGCCTCCAGACATCATGTTCAAATTTTTGGATTATTAATGGTGTTATTATTTATGCCCAAAAAATTAATCAATGAAAAATAAGAAAATTATTTTTCTATCAAACATAGATAGTTTCTTTGTAAGTCATAGATTAAAAATTGCAGACAAACTAAAGGAAGAAGGTTTTGATGTTCATATAGCAACAGAATTTACTATCTATAAAAAATTTTTAAAAAAAAAAGGTTTTAAAATTCATGAAATAAAATTTAATAGAAATAGTCTAAACATTTTAAAGGCTGTTGTTCCTTTGTTTCAAATATTTTATATGGTATTGAAGGTAAAACCACATATATTACATCTAATTTCTTTAAAACCTATAATATTTGGTGGCTTAATTTCTATTATTCTACCAGTTAAATCACTAGTTATTTCCATAACAGGTTTAGGCTCGATGTTTTTGTATAAAAATTTTTTAAATAAAGCTAGAGAAAATTTTATTAAATTTTTACTAAAATTAATTTTTAGCCATCCTAAACTTAAAATAATCTTTCAGAATAAATATGATTATTATTATCTAAAAAATCATACAAAAATCACAAGGGACAAAATATGTTTTATTAAAGGATCGGGAGTAGATTTACAAAAATTTAAATTTACAAAAGTTAATACAAAAGAAATTAACATCATGTTAATTTCAAGAATTATTGCAGAAAAAGGTATTTATGAATACATAAATGCAATAAATTATTTAAAAAATAAAAATTTTCGGGGTAATTTTTATCTTATCGGTGACACTGATTATTCAAACCCAAGTGCAATTAAAATTTCTGAAATAAAATTGTGGAAAAATGAAAAAATTATTAAATATATGAAATATCAAGATGATATTTATAATATATTAAAAAAATCTACCATAATAGTTTTGCCATCTTATAGAGAGGGGTTTCCAAAAATTTTAATGGAAGCTGCAGCTGTAGGAAGGCCAGTTATAACCACTAACGTTCCTGGTTGTAGAGATGCAATAATAAATAAAAAAACTGGCATATTAGTACCCCCAAAAAATTATATAAAATTAGCAAAAGCAATGTTTGATCTGAGTATAAATAAAAAAAAAATAATCAAATTTGGTATTCAAGGAAGAAAAAATGCTATAAATTATTTTAATGTTCAGGATATTGTGTCCAAGCATCTTTCAATATATAAATCATTAATTTAAAATCACATAAGTAAACATTTTGAAAAATAAAATTAGTTTAATCATCCCATCAATAAGTGATGAATTTTTTGTTAATGATTTTTTAACAAATATTTATTTATGGATTTATATTCCATCTGAAATAATTTTAATTAATACATCTGGAAAAAAAATTAAAATTGATAAATATATAAATAGAAAATTTAAAAGTAAAAAAGTTACAATAAAAATAATTAATAAAAAAAATCTTTACCCAGGAGCAGCAAGAAATTTAGGATTAAGATATTCCAAATTTAAATATATACTGTTTTTAGACATGAATACAGTTCCATATTCTAAAAATTGGCTTAATAGAAATTTTAATTATTTAATTAAGAATAAATTAGATGGATTATATGGACAAACTTTTTATTTAGCTAATTCCTACCAAGAAAAGATTATTAGAGCCTCAACATATGGAAAAGCATATTTAAGAACAATACCTGGGTCAATTTTCACCAAAGAAACGTTATTAAAAGTTGGAAAATTTAACTCTATGACTAGAGCCGGTGAAGATACTGAATGGATTAATAGATCAAAAAGATATAATTTAAAAATTATAGATAGTATTGAGCCTATATTTTACAAAGGTCTATATAATGCAACTTATTTAGGCATTATAAAGAAATGGTTTAGAAATTATTCATACTCTGCAAATTTACCTCACTTAGCTGCACAAAAAAATTTATACATATTTTTATTATTTTTATTTGTTTTTTTCTCTGTCTTTAATTGGAATAGTTCCAGTTTGAATTGGGATAGTGGTATTGGCATATTTATACCACATATAACTAAAATTTTTTTACTCTTTTCCTCATTTGTTTATTTATTTATAAGAGGAGCATATATTCCATTAATTAAAAAAGTTAATCTAAGATTTTTACTACCGCTAAATATTTTTGGAGTAACTGTTTTTTCTTTTATTCTTGATACTACAAAGCTGATAGCTTTTTGCTTATCACTTTTTTTAAAGACTTTTCGTTTATCAATATATAAGAAAATATAGAACCTAAAATTAAAGATACAATTAAAAACCCTGTTAGGACAAATGATAAAGAAGGTTTTCTATTTAATCTTTCTACTGAGTAAATATCTAAAAAAGGGGTATTAATAATATAGTCTTTTTCTAAAGATAATTTATTATATAAAGCACTAACACTATTTATTTGATCCGGATTTTTTTTAAGAAATTCAAGTCTATCTTCTTGTTCTTTAATTATTGTATTTAGATATAACACTAAATCTTTGTTTTCTACGTTATTAAAATTTATTCTACTTATAAAATTAAAAGATTTTTCAGATAACTCTTTAGAAAGTAAGTTAAAAAGAATTAATTTTAAATCTTCACTTGTACCATCCTCAGGCATAACATTAATAACTGTCTCAACTTTTTTTACTCTAAATTTTAAATCTTCAATATCTTTTTTTGCCTCAATATAAACCGTATCAGCAACTCTAATTTGCATATATCTTAATTTATCATTTATTTGTTTTTTAATGTTTTGATTTAACTTAAAAATAAATTCATCTATATCTTTATCTAGGTTTATTACATTATTGGTATCAAATTTAATACTTTTAGCAGTTACGCTTAAACCAGAAATATTTTTAAATAGTTTTTGAGGCAATAAATTAGTATGAGATTGACGATTTATATAATCCATTATATCTTTTATTATATCTTCTTCTTTTGCAGTATGTTTAGCTATAAACAATTGCGAATTTATATATTTAAGGCTATTTAATATTTTCATGTTGTTATTTAATCTGTAGACAACAGTCCATTTATCTTGAGTAGCTTGAAAATATTGAATTCCCAAAAATAATGATCCAGCAATTAATGCTAAAAATATAAAAATAATTATTCTTAATTTTTTTTTAATTTCTAGATTCATTTTTTTTTAAATAGATAAACAAGGTTAAATATAGCAAAATTGACATAAATAAAATGATAAATTTATTAATTTTAGTAAATAGTGATACTAATATAGGCAGGTTTATAAGAAAAAAGTAAATAATAAGAGATTTGGAAATAGTAAATTTTTTAATAAGATAATGATGTAAGTGATCATTATCACCTTTTGCAGGACTTCCTTTTTTGATTGTTCTTGAAATTAATAATCTCAACATGTCTAAAAAAGGAATTAAAAAAATAATTAAAATTGATTCAGCGCTATCTTGAGAGCCTGGATCATTTATTTTTTTATTATGTAGATAAATAATTAAAAATGCGACAAAAGAAGAGATCATTAATGAACCGGCATCTCCTAAAAAATGATGGCCTTTAATATTGAAATAAAAAATAAGAACTAGATTAAATAATACAATCAAAGCTAAATAAAAATTATTAATTTCAATATAGTCTTTATATATTACCAATATATAAATTAGCCAAAAAAAAACTAGACCACAAGCCAAACCATTAATACCATCAGAAAAATTAAGAGAATTAATTAAACATAAAATACACAAAATTGTAAATATTATTGAAAAATTATGTAAATAGAAGAATGTATCAAATATTGAAAGGTAGAATTGTGATATAATTAAATAATCATTTAAACTGGTTAGAAATAAAATTATTAAAATACCAAAAAAAATTCTAATTGTAGGACTTAAGTTAAACTTATCATCAAACAGACCCACTAAAAAAAATAATAAAGATCCAATTATAACCAGGTTAAAACTTTTATTGCTCTGAAAAATAAATAAATCTATTAATAGGAAAGTGATGAATGTTATAAATATCGAATAAGATGCAGTTTTGGGGGTAGGATGCTTATGAATTTTCCTTTTTTCATTTGGTATGTCATTAACATTTAAAATTAAACCAATTTTTTTTCTAAACTTGTAAATAATTAAATATATAAAAATTGAAAATATTGCCAAATAAAGATATATAAACATAGGTATTATTTATGATTATGTTTTAGTTAATTAATATGAAAAAGCAAATTTAATCATGATAAATTAATCTATCCTAACTGGCAGTCAAATAATTTGAAAATTTTAGTTGTATCATCAGTTTATGCTTTATCTGGAGTGCCTTTGGCACAGTTAAGATTAGCTGAGTCTTTAGGAAATATTGGTCATGATGTAGATTTAATCTATGGATGTAAAAAATATCAAAAAATTAAAAAATTAAAAAATACAAAAATTATATTTTTTAATAAATTTAGAGCCTTGGGGATGTTTTTTCCTTTATGGAAATATATAATTATAAATAAACCAGACGTCATTTTTTCAGCAGAAGATCATCTAAATATAATTACAATTTTAGCCTCAATTTTTAGTCTATCAAAAGCAAAAATAAGTGTTTCTTCAAGAGTAACACCACTTGATACATATAAGAATTCTAATATTTTTTTTTCAAAAGGATGGTTTCTTAAAATTTTTTTTCCAATTGTACAGTTAAGAGCTGATGCAATGACATGTGTTTCTAAGGATATGGTAAATCAATATAAAAAAATATTTAGTAACACAAAACAAGTTTATGCATATAATGTTGTTAAAACTGATAATATAGAAATAAAATTTAAAGAGAATATTTCTCACAAATGGTTTAAGAAACGTTCGGGTCATTTAATTGTTGCTTCAGGTATGCTTGCTAAGTGGAAAGGTTTTGATGATTTAATTAAAGCAGCAAATATACTTAATAATAAAGATTTTAATTTTAAATTAGTTATTATTGGCAAGGGTCCAGAAAAGAAAAATTTAAATCAATTAATTAAGTCTTTTAAACTCCAAAAAAAGGTTATGATTTTGAAACCTGTGATGAATATTTTTAAGTATTTTTACAATTCAGATATATTTGTGTTATCTTCGAGGGTAGAAGGAATGCCGAATGTTATGATTGAAGCAATGATGTGTGGTTGTACAATTGTTGCTACTAATTGCCCAACAGGTCCAAGAGAAATATTGGGTGAAAATGAGTTTGGATATCTGTCAAAAGTAAACAACCCAAAGGATTTATCACAAAACATAATTAAGAGTTTTAAAAAAAAAATCTCTATTAAAAAAACAAAAAAAATTCTTGAAAAGTTCTCAACAGAAAAAGTTATTAAAAGGCATTTTACTTTATTAAAAGTTAATAAAAAAAATTGGATGTTATAGATAATGAGCTATGTTTTAGATGTTTCCTGTTTAGATGCTTATTCATCAGGTGCTAAGCAAAGGTTTATTAATTTATATTCAGAGTTAATTAAAATTAATAAAAAAAAAAATTTTTTAATAATACATTCAAAAGATTATAAAGATGTTACAAAAATCTTAAATTATCCAAACGTAAAATTTAAAGAAAACCCAATTTCACAAGAAAATTATTTAATAAAATTATTTAGTATTTTTTATATTTCTGTTTTTACTTTATTAAAGATTAAAAATATTAAGGTAATTGAATTTTTTACATTACCTTTCATAAAAATAGGAAGAGGTAAGAATATTTTTACATTACACGATTTAAGAAAAATATATTTTTCAGATTTTTTTTTTAATAAATTAGCGTTCAAATTCTTCTTTAGTTTTTTTTTAAGAAAAGTAGATAAAATAATTGTTGTATCTAACGCGATGAAAAAAGAAATGCAAAAAATGTTTGGAAATTTGGATATTACTACAGTTTATAACACAATTAATAGAAATGATTTTAAAAATTTGTCTAAAAAAAATACAAATTTTATTAAGAAAAAATTTAAATTACCAAAAAAATTTATCCTTTCTGTTGGACATTTAGAAAAAAGAAAAAATTATTTGCGTTTAATTAAAGCAGTTTATATTTTAAAAAATTCAAATTATAAAATTAATCTCATTATTATTGGACAAAAAGCAGATGAGACTAATGAAATAAAAAAATTAATTAAAACTTTAAATTTAAATTCAGAGATTAAAGTGTTGTCAAATTTAAGCGATTATGAAGTAAAATGTTTTTATAAAAATGCAAATTTATTTGTATTTCCATCTTTATATGAAGGTTTTGGAATTCCAATAATTGAGTCGATGGCCTCAGATTTGCCGATTGTTTTAAGTAATTCTGATGTATTTAGAGAGATTACTGAAAATAAATATTCTTATTTTGATCAATATGATCCTCTCTCTATTGCTAATAAAATAAAATTTGTTCTTAGTAATAAAGACATACAAAAAAAAATGATTTTGTACGGTAGAAAAAGAGTAAAGTTTTTTAGTTTAGACATGCAAAAAAAGAAACTGAATCAATTTTATAATAATTTGAATTAATTATGGACGCAAAGTTATACTCTTCGATATATTAATTTAGTATTATTTTAAATTTCTAACTAAAATGGTTCTTTAAGCAAATAAATCGAATATCAAAATCTAATTTGGTACCAATTTTAAGTAAACTTAGGGATTTATAAATAAAAATAGTTTTGACAATTTGAGATATCCCCACTATATATTCCATGCCTGGTGATTATAGCGAAGGTGTTATACCCGATACCATTTCGAACTCGGAAGTCAAGCCCTTCAGCGCCGATGGTACTTTGTCTTAAGACATGGAAGAGTAGGACTTTGCCAGGCATAAATTTACTATGAAAATTAAAAGTTCTTTAAAATCTATTAAAAAAAGAGACCTCAACTCTAAGTTAGTTAGACGAAGAGGGAGAGTTTACATAATAAATAAGACTAATCCTAAATTTAAAGCAAGACAGAAATAAATTTTTTATGGATAATGAAAACCATAAAAATACTTGGAATAATTTTACAAAATTTGTGCTGTGGGGAACTGTCGCTGTTATTGCTGTTTTAGTTCTTATGGCTTTATTCTTGCTGTAGAGTTCTCTTATGAAAATAGGCTCTATATTAGAAAATCAAAAAATTGAAAAAAGAATAGCTGTAACACCAGAAATAGTAAATAAATATATAAAATTAGGATTTGAAGTATTACTAAGTAAAAATTATGGATTTCATCTTGGAATTAAAGATGAAGAGTATTTAGAGTTAGGTGCAAAAATTTTTGAAGATGAAAAAGAAATTTTGAATTCTTCTGACATAATTGTACAACTTTCTATGTTATCAGACGACAAGAGTTCAATTATCAAAGAAAATCAAATATTAATAGGCGTTTTAAATCCATATGAGAATAAAGAAAAACTAAAAAGTTTGGCACAAAAAAAAATTAACCTTTTCTCACTGGAATTGCTACCAAGGATTACTAGAGCTCAATCAATGGATATTTTATCTTCACAAGCCAATCTTGCAGGATACAAAGCAGTAATAGAGTCGTTCGCAAATTTTGAAAAGGCAATTCCAATGATGATGACGGCAGCAGGAACTGTGCCGGCAGCTAAAGTTTTGGTAGTAGGCGCTGGTGTTGCTGGGCTCCAAGCAATAGCAACAGCAAAGAGAATGGGAGCAATAGTATTTGCGACAGATGTAAGGATGGCTTCAAAGGAGCAGGTTGAGAGTTTAGGTGGAAAATTTCTTACAGTGGAGGGTTCAGAAAATTTAGAGACCGAAGGTGGCTACGCAAAAGAGGCAACAGACGAATTTAAAAAAAAACAAGAACAGCTCTTATATGAAACTTTAAAAAAAATCGATATTGTGATTTGTACAGCTTTAATACCAGGAAAAAAAGCACCTTTGATAATTAAAGATAATATGGTGCATAATATGCAGGCAGGTTCAGTTATATATGACCTTGCTGCAATTCAAGGAGGAAATACCGCATTTACAGAAGTAGATAAAACTGTTGAAAATAATGGTGTTAAAATACTTGGAGAAAGTAATATCCTGAATAAATTACCTGTTTCAGCATCTAATTTGTATGCAAAAAATGTTTTTAATTTTGTTGATAATTTATTCGATAAAGAAAATAAAAAAATCAATATCAATTTAGAAGATGAAATAATAGAAAAGACATTAATAAAATAAGATATGGAAATAGATCCTTTAATATTCAGATTAAGTATATTTATACTTTCAATATTCGTTGGATATTATGTTGTTTGGAGTGTTACTCCATCATTGCATACACCGTTAATGTCTGTCACGAATGCAATTTCGTCAGTAATTATTGTTGGAGCTATAATTGCAGGTCTATCTGGAAATTCTGAAAGCGTTTTTAATTCCTCAAGTATTTTTGGTTTTTTAGCTATAGCATTAGCAGCAATTAATATTTTTGGGGGATTTCTTGTAACTCAAAGAATGCTAGCAATGTATAAGAAAAAGAAAAAGGATAAATAATGATTTCAGCAAATTTATCTGCAATTTTTTATTTAGTTTCAGGTGTTTTGTTTATTCTTGCTCTAAGAGGCTTGTCTTCACCCGAAACATCTAGACAAGGTAATTTGTTTGGTATTTTAGGAATGATTATTGCAATA
>MDSV01140639.1_pt1 | contig 15712 bp, 14 predicted proteins | sample 810851 | NCBI WGS metagenome assembly MDSV01 (sample SAMN05326640, study PRJNA326480) | marine metagenome | isolation source: seawater | place: Atlantic Ocean: North East | collected 2012
CAATTCGTGTCGGCGACATTTTGATGCTCAAGGACACCGGTCGTGAAGCCCGTAAGCTCAACTCGAGGTGAAGTGAATGCCAGAACGTAGAATCTGTACTTTTTCCGGTGAAGAAATCGAACCTGGCACGGGCATGATGTTCGTGCGCCGTGACGGAAGCGTCATGTGGTTCAAGAACTCCAAGGCTCGCAAGAACATGATCAAACTCAAGCGAAACTCACGTCGTGTCAAGTGGACACGACATTTCGTGAAGGGCGACGCTTGAAGCGCTTCTTTTCGACGTCGTGCAAGCTTTCCGTGAAAACGGAATCAATTCAACAACCCATTGTGGCCGTATGGCTCATAAAGGGGGGTCCAGTCGGACGGTTTGGTGAACACCATGGAAACAACCTATGTTATGATCAAGCCTGACGGCGTACAACGAGGACTTATCGCAGAAATTCTAGGCCGCTTTGAACGAAAGGGACTCAAACTTGTCGGATTGAAATCCGTTGTTCCAAGCCAAGAAACCGCTGAAGCACACTATGAAGTTCACAAGGAACGCCCATTCTACCCTGGCCTCATCAAGTTCGTAACTTCAGGACCTGTGGTCTGCATGGCATGGTCCGGTAAAGACGCCATTGCCGTTGCTCGAACCCTCATCGGTGCAACCAACGGTCGCGAAGCAAACCCGGGAACCATTCGAGGCGACTTTGGAATGGACATGGGCTTCAACATGATTCACGGATCGGACGCACCTGAAACTGCTGCTTTCGAACTTGGACTCTGGTTCCCAGAGGGCCTCATGGAATGGGACCAAACGATCACCGCTTGGGTCTACGAGTGAGTGCCAGCCCGATAGGGGTTTGAGGTGATGACATGGACGAAACCGAACAGGATTCGCCCGATGAGGCCGCTGTTGAACGGGGTCATAACCGTCAACCAATTGTGTCCGTACTCGGCCATGTCGACCACGGTAAAACCAGCGTGCTGGATTTAGTTCGTTCCGTTGGAAGCGAACGCCAAGCAAGCGTCATGGATAGGGAAGCTGGTGGAATCACCCAGCACATTGGGGCCACTGAAGTCCCTGCTGATGTGCTCAACAAAACCTGTGAAGCAATGCTTGGCGGTAAGAAATTCAAATCACCAGGACTGCTTTTCATTGACACTCCTGGCCATCATTCGTTTGTCAGTTTACGAAACCGAGGAGGATCGGTTGCGGACATTGCAGTTCTTGTTGTCGATGTGATGGAGGGCCTTCAGCCTCAAACGATTGAAAGCCTCCAAACTTTGAAAGAAACCAAAACGCCGTTTGTGATCGCAGGAAACAAAGTCGATCGGATACATGGATGGCACACGAAACGTGGTCGTTCATTCATGGAATCGTTCAAAGATCAACGCGAAGATGTTCGCTCCCTGTTTGAAGACCGGTATTGGAAACTGCTCGGTCAATTTTCTGAACACGGGTTCAACATCGAACGCTACGATCAAATTCGAGATTTTCGATCAAACGTGGCGCTTGTTCCAATGTCAGCAAAAGATGGAGAGGGGTTACAAGACCTCCTCGCGGTCACCGTCGGCCTTGCCGAACGGTTCCTAGAAGACAGGTTGACCGATACATTAGGGGCGCCTGAAGGAACAGTTTTGGAAATGCGAGACGAAATTGGCATGGGTAAAACAATCGATGTGATCCTCTACCGTGGTGATCTCAAAATTGGTGACACCATCATGCTCGCAGCCAACGATGGTCCATTTTCAACCCACATCAAGGGCCTCAAGCGCCCTAAGGGCATGTCTGAGATGAGGGATGCTGGCAAACGCTGGGTCAATTTTGACAGTGTGGAAGCAGCCTGTGGAGTCAAGATTGTGGCACCTAAATTGGAGCAAACAATCGCAGGAACTACGCTCTATCGCGCCAACACCTCTGAAGAAAAAGAGCATGCAGAGGCTGCAATCCGACAAGAATGGCGTGCTATTTTCGACACGATGCCGATCATGTGCTCAAAATGCAACGAAGTGTTTCCCCGTCAAGAATTCAAAGCCCATACAAAGAAAGGCGCCTGCAGAGGAGCAGAAGAAGAACGCAAAGGTGTGGTCATCAAAGCGGATACGGTCGGCGGCTTGGAAGCCCTTGGGTTCGAATTGGCCAAACTCAAAATCCCGGTCCGCCAAGCAACCGTTGGACCTGTGAACAAGCGTGACATATTGATGGCGAAATCAGCCCAAGATCCGCTCAACAAGGTGATCCTTGGATTCTCGGTCAAAGGCAACACCGAGGTCGCAGATGCTCTGAACGCTGGTGATTCTGAAATCAAATTTTTCTCTGGTAGCATCATTTACCACATCCTAGATGCGTACGAAGAATGGCGTGAACAAACAGCAGAAAAAATGGCTGCTGCATTACGCGAGTCGCTCGTGTACCCGGGGCGCTTGCTTTACCTCAAAGACCACACCTTCCGAGCCAAAGGTCCTGCAATTGTGGGCATGAGAGTGGTGGGCGGTCGAGTTCACGTTGGGCAACGTTTGATGAAAATGGACGGGACACCAGTCGGCCAAATCAAGAGCTTGCGAACCCGATCTTCTGAGGACGTGAAAGAAGCAAATCAGGGCGATGAAGTTGCTGTCGCCATACAAGGGCCGACAGTAGGACGACACATTGAGGAATTGGATGAATTCTATGTGGACGTCCCTGAATCCCATGCAAAGCGGTTAAAGAAAATCGACTTGAATCCGATTGAACAAGAGATTTTGGACGAGTTGATCCGTTTGCATCGGAAGGAAAATCACTTCTGGGGACGCTAAAACGCTCCGTATTGTCATCAATTTGGTTGACTGTTGGTTGACTTGCGACCCCCTCACATTCATATATGGAAGGGTGCGGTTCCGAACTTGTCCTTTGGAGGCCTTCACCATGGAAGCAGGATTCTCAGCAGCACCCGCAATGGGTCAAAACCCCGGAACTCAAGATTTGATTGGTACAGTTTCCGCCATTTCAAACAGCCTCATGAATGAAGTCAGCAAGGTCATCATTGGTAAAAATGAAAACCTTCGCCGAGTCACTGTCGGTATTCTATCCAACGGAAACATGTTGCTCGAAGATTTCCCTGGCCTTGCAAAGACCTTGCTTGCCAACACCTTTGCTCAAGCCCTTGGATGTAAATTCAAGCGTGTTCAATTCACCCCCGATTTGTTGCCTTCAGACATCATGGGGACCTACATGTATGACCAAAAGGCAGGTGAATTCAAACTGCGAGCAGGACCACTGTTCTCCAACATCCTGTTGGCTGACGAAATTAACCGTGCCCCGCCTAAGACCCAAGCGGCATTGCTCGAAGCAATGGAAGAAAAGCAAGTGACCATTGAGGGGATCACCCACAAGTTACCAGCGCCTTTCGTCGTTATTGCCACTCAAAACCCAATCGAGCAAGAAGGTACCTACCCTCTCCCTGAGGCTCAAATGGACCGATTCTTGATGAAAATGAGCATGGGCTACCCCGACCGTGCTGAAGAAAAGGCAATCTTAGCCCGTCGTAAATTGCGCGGAAAGGACGGCCACGATGTGCAGCAAGTCACTTCGCCAAAGAAAGTAGTCGCTATGCAAAAAGCACTGGAAACTGTGCACGTCGACCCCGCAATTCTCTCCTATATCGTGGAGATTGTTCAGCGAACCCGTGAAGACCACCGGGTGACCAACGGCGCATCACCACGTGCTTCACAGTCCCTGTTCAAGACTGGACGAGCCGCTGCTGCTATTGCAGGACGGAATTATGTGATTCCTGATGACATCAAGGGCATTGCTCTGCAAGTGATCTCCCACCGTATCAACATGAAGCCTGAGGCGAAAATCCGAGGAATCACTGGAATGCACATCGTGCGAAAGATCCTCTCGGAAGTCCCTGTACCAGTCATTCAACCGGCTTGATCTTTGGACCCCCGTGGTTGCATTCAAAGAGGAGAACCTCTTTTCCTAATATGTCCGAGGAGGTGAATTGATGAATCCGTACAAAATGGTCATAGCCGTTGCAAATCAGAAAGGCGGTTGTGCAAAAACGACCACCGCAGTCAACCTTGCGGCTGCATTGGCAAAAGGGTCCTCGAGACAAGGTCTGCCAAAAGCAAAAGTTTTGTTGATTGACCTTGATCCACAAGGCAACTGCGCAACCTCTTTTGGTGTTGAAAAGAAGAACGTCAAGAAGACATCCTATGACCTCTTGACCAATGATTCTGGGGAAGAGCTTCCACTGATGGAAGAATACCTCATCGGGCCAGAGGAATTAACTGAATCCATGCAAGACGCCTGGAGCATGCGAAACAACAACAAAAAAGCACCAGATAGCGTCTCTGTAGGCCATCTATGGTTGCTTCCAAGCGATATACATCTCTCCGGTGCAGAAATTGAATTGAGTCACAAAATTGGCAGAGAAACGCGCCTTCGAGAAGCCCTCATGCCGATCATCGATGAATTCGATTACATCATTATCGACACACCACCGTCCTTGGGTCTGTTGTCCATCAACGCCATGTGCGCTGCGAACTGGGTGATGGTCCCTGTGCAAGCGGAGTACTATGCCCTTGAAGGGTTCAGCATGTTGATGAATTCAATCAAGATGATTCAACGAAGAATCAACCGCAATTTGAAAATTTTTGGCATTGCAATGACCATGGTGGATGCGCGTTCGAAGCTCAGTCGTCACGTTTGCGACGAAGTCAACAAGAAGATGCCAAATAAACTGTTCAAAACCACCATTCGACGCCTGGTCAAGGTTGCTGAAGCCCCTTGGAGCGGTGCACCAACGGTGCTGCTGAACAAACCGACGAACTCTGGTGCAGGGGCTGGATCGTTAGAATATTGGACCCTAGCAAAGGAATTCCACCAACGCGTTCAGGAAATGCGCCGAGAGTTCGGCGTGAATGAAGAGCCACGCCTCTTGCGAAAGCGGAAAAACCGTTGAAAGGACCTTTCGAAGGCCCTCAAAAGGGTAGAGAAAACTCCATTTCCACAATCCATCCTTCGCGGGGGTTAAGTAGCCTTAGCAACGCAGTCATGAGCAGGGATTGCAATGACTGGTGAAGGAATGACCTCCGTAAGCGTGAGTTATGAAGTTCGAAGGCAATTGAACACTATGCGCAGCACAAGCGGCCACAAGAGCGTGAATGAACTTCTTCTTGATATGGTACGAGCGCACAAAATAGCCAAAATGAACGGCGAAATTGAGACCCTAAGAGAACGAATGAAGGCCGTTGCCGATGTTGAAATCGAACATTTGGTCGACCGTTTGAACTTGGCCCCTTTCAAGGTGTGATCGCATGATGGAATGGCGACCTGATGGCTATGAGTTTAATGCTCGTAACTTGGTGCGAGCCCTGTTTAGTGAAAATACAGATGAAGGACAATTGCTTGTTGCTGCTGCTTGCGGTCATGTCGAGATTTTTGCCAACTCCACCGCATGGAACGGGGTATTGTGGCTCATTATGAACACGCTCAAGGCGGATGGAAAACCCGTTTACACCGGAGAAGAACTCGGTGCTCTTCGAAAATCTCTACCGATTGTTTGGCGCTGATTGATTCACGAAATGGCTCGATAAGGGATGCACAGCACCTCGTTCAACTGCGACCCAACGTACGGTATCGTAAACCGCTTTTGCTCGCGTGTACTTGAGCAAAGCTCGGAGCTTATCTTTTTGTGAACCATTTTCTTTGCGTTCAAGGTATCGAAGGTGTTGTGTATTCATTTCAGATTGAACTTCTCTGATCAACTCTTCGATGTCGGATTTTTTGCGGTTGTACAAGCGCATGGTCTCGAACCAGGGATCGTGTTTAGTTGCTTTAGACATCTTCACGCGTGCGAGTGGTGACCATGTCACAAGGATGGTCTTGATACTCTATTGAGGCCTCTTTAGTTCACTTTTGCTTGTCCAGCCATTCCTGGCCGTACCATTTCCACTGATCCATGGTCCACCCTTCTGGCAGCCCCGTTTCTGGGACTGGGGGGCCATTCGATGGGGCGGCTGTTGGCGCAGGTGCTTCCGGGGCATCTGGCGTCGGAGCAGCGATTCCAGCAATGTCCTCAATGCTGTCTTCCTCTCCGTACAAGGACGTGGCGTCAATGACGGCAGGAGAAGATGTTTCATCGGTCAAATCATCATCTTTTTCGCTGAAATCGAGGCTTGCGATGTCATCGTCCCATGCTGAATCAGATTCTACACCCCCTCGTGCCGAGAGCCCTGCGGTACCCTCCAACGCTTCTGCAGATGCAGATTTAGATTTGTGATCGGGAGCGAAGGCAGTCCCGTACAGTTTCATGTTGGCCTTTGCCTTCCTGCGCTTACTGACGGCAGCAACGGCCACGATGACGAGCGTCAACATGACGAAAGCAACACCACTGACCGCAATGACTTGCTTGACGGTGTTGGAGTCAACGTCAGAATTGGTGTCAAGGAGGCCGGCATTCTTACTTGCGTTCCAAGCAGCGTACGAATAATCGCTTTCATTCACACCCTTATCCCTCGCTAGGTAAGCCTGATAGTCGGCACTGCGCCACCCCATACAGGCATCAGAGAGGTCGTCGAAGTTGAGCATGCAATGATCTTTTTCAGTTTGGATGAGGGGTTTTGTATCGTCATAATCAGCGTTCGAACCTACGCCGTCCTTGTCACCATCAAAGTGTTCATCTGGATTCGTTTCCATGCCAATGGATTCGGTTCGGTCAACCCAACCATCGCCATCGAGGTCTTCACAACCGTTGGATACGACTTCGACGAAACCAACAGCTGCAGTGGCGTTTGCCAACCAAGCTTTAGTCGAATTACCAAATTCCCAAGGGCAAGCATCTGGAAGGAGCCCAGTGGTGTTATCGCCATAGCCATCTCCATCTTGATCGAGCCATTGTGTGCCTTGCGAAGGAAGGGCATCTGCCCCTTGCTCAACACCGAAGTTCGCATCTGGATTGGAGTAGCCATCAAGGTCGGTGTCGGGGCAACCGTACCGATCTTGTTTCGAGAACCCGTTTTGTGTCGGGCATGAATCAGGCATCAAGCCGTCTGGATTGCTTCCGTATCCATCTTGATCGCCGTCCTCCCACTGTGTTGGTTCATCCGGGAACATGTCACCGTTCTCACCTTGCATGTTGTCTCCATAGCCGTCACCATCTCGGTCCTGCCACTGATCTGCATTGTTTGGGAAGAGGTCACCATCGGTACCGGCAGGGTTGTCACCGTATCCATCACCGTCAGCATCGACATATTGTGTGCCGTCGTTAGGGAACTGATCGCCCATGTAGCCATTCAGATTGTCTCCATATCCATCCATGTCTGCATCGCCCCATTGAGTGATTTCATTGGGGAATGCATCGTTTGTATCTGTAACCCCGTCACCATCGGTGTCAAGATCATAGAGTCGGATTTTGGAATTGGAAAGGAATGAAGAGACGATGAACACTTCTCCAGTGTAGGGTGAATTGGATCCGATGACCGTACCTTGGGAGGTGTAGGTTTCCCCTTCAGTAAACGTGGCTCCGTCAATCATAGTGAGTTTACCATTTTGAGTTCCAGCGATGTAGGTGCTGTTGTCAACTTCTTCGAGATGGACGACGGATGAACCATGACTCAAAGCCAATGTTTCGACCGACCATGAATCAGTGTCATAGCGATAGATCGCCCCGTTTGACGAGCCAACAATGAGGTGCCCGTCATGGTCTTGAAGCAGGGCGTTCACAATGCCCCCTGGCTCTGTGAGGGTTGTCAGCAACGTTCCACCGTTGTCAGAAACGTGAACTTTTGTGTCATAACCGCCGAGGACCACGCGACCATCTTCCAACACCAAAAACGAGTTGAAACCGCTTTGAACTGGGGGTGAGTATGTGCCAGTTGCTCCTTCTGAACCATATTCTTCCGCACGCCTTCGACCCGCGAAGTGTGCCAGCCACAAATCACCCTCAGCATCCCAGTCCATATCATTAACAGGATCTGAAGTGGTAATGTTTCGATTTGCGATTTGGAGATCCATGTGAACAACCAAAACTCCAGCATCGTGCGCAACCGCAGTCAACAATTGGGCGCTGTCTAGACGAGCACTGTTGGCGCTCACATTGAGGTCGATGCTCCAAAGTGGCACCAGAATACCATTGCTAAAGGCATTGACACTTAGGTTTCCTTCAGCATCAACTGTGAGAATTGAGCCGTCGTTCATGGTTTGCCAGTGAACTAATTTTTCCGAGGTCTGATGGGTGTACCCTGCATCGATCAGCTCGACGTCGTTGGCTGCAACAGCGGGAGCAAAAGCCACCAAAGGAAGCATACTGAAGGCAATGAACAGTACGAGGAACCGGTTCATGCTCAAGGCCAAGCCCTCAATCAATATGAAGGAGCCGATGTTTGGTGTCAGCAGCTTTGGGGCAATCACGCCTCATCGTCGTCGTCTTTCTCAACATCCGGCTTAGCTGATTTCACATTCAATGGCGTGAGGCGACGGACCGGTGTGAGCGTCGCAGTCTCTGCTTCTTCTGATGCTTTGGAGGCCTTACCACGCTTGATGTTAGGCGGCGCACCACGTTCTTTCTTTGGAACAAGTTGTGGAAGTACTGGCTTCAATGTCGTGGTGGCCACAACCGCAGGGGTAGAGGCTGGAGACAGCACGGTGGTGACTGGACGCAAAACTGCAGTATCTTCCGCTTCGGAATCAGAAGCCTCTTCCATAGCAGGGGCTGCTTCGACACTTTCCTCCAGCGGTTGGATTTCTTCAGCAACGGCCGCCTCGACCTCAGCAACTGACTCTGGAACTTCAGAGACTGGAGCCTCAACCTCCTCAAGGCTTGGAACTGCTTCTGCCTCTGAGGCTGGGAGCGGCACGTCATCGAGTTGTGGTGATGAAGACGGTTGAACCAGAGCGTTGATCGGTTGCAGTGGCTTTCGGACGACCCTGGGCTGTACTGGTTGAACCAAAGATGGAGCTGCCGATGCTCCCAATGGTGCCTTAATTGGCTTCACCAATGGGGCGCCTGGCATGGTCAATGGTTTGGAACTGGTCGAGGGAGCACGCATACCTGCCAAGCCCATTCGTGGTTGTTGTGGGGCTTGACCACCAAGCATGCCACGCATTGGTCGACCGGCGGCGGCGCCAAGGGCGTCGGGTCGAGCACCCAATGCCGATGGGTCCATGCCGGCTGCTGTTTGTCCCGGAGCGCTTTGGCCAGAGATGGATTGCATCCACATTTGTCGCTTTTCTGCCCGAGTGTCGGTCGATTGTAAATCCCTGAATTCAGCTTCACGGGATCGATAGGTTTCTTCTTCCTGATCGATTTCTCCCTGGACTTGCTTGGTCACAGCCTCTCTCATCTTGTCCTCAGCCATTTCCTTGAAGGCGTCCATCTTTTCAGTGAGGCCTTGCAATCGATTGCGTATTTCAGCCCGCTTAAGGCCGAGTTGTGCTTCGATTTCTGCACGGATGTGTGCTTCTCGCTTTCGAACATCGATGAGGGCCTTGTTGCGCATGATTTCTTCACGCTTGTCCAGTTGTCGTTCAAGTTGGACTGCAACTTCCTCTTCCTTGCGTTCTCGGAAAGCGTTGAGTCGCTCTTCCATATCGACTTCGAGTTCGAGAGAAGTTTCTTCCTTGAGCAGGTCGAGATCGGTCTCGAAGGTCAAGCGCTCGTTGCGCAAACCTGCATCGACTTCGGACATGATTGCCTTTCGAGCAGATGCTTCACGGGATTGGAATTCAAGTTCAAGACGTTCGGACCAGTCGGTTTTCTTCGAATCATATTGCGTTTCGAGTTGTGTTCGAAGTTCTGCCTCACGCTCGTAACGGAAGCGTGCAAGCCGATTCTGAATTTCTGCCTCTCGTGCGTGTCGATACGAACTGAATTCCTCATCCATACGAACTTCGAGTTCAACCTCGACATCGGCTTTCAGCGTTCGGGAAATATCGTCGATAGCCTTGGAGAATGTGATGTCATACTTCTCACGCAATCTTGATTTTCGCTCCGCCAAACGTTCTGAATGACGGGCTTGCAATTGCTGTTCGATCTCGACCCGGAGTTCATCACGACGACGCGCAATTGCAAGTTCCACGTCCTCTCGCATTCGCTCTTCCAAATCATCCGTTTCCTGACGAAGACGCCCTTCAAGTTCGGATTGGAGTTGTTCTGCAATGTCCTCTTCCAAGCGTAGACTTCGACGCTCGTATTCCGACTTGAGACGGGCTTCTCGCTGCTTAAGACGGGTGCGGAGTTGTTGTTCTAGGCGTGTACGAATGCCACGGCGGAGTTGCTCTTCTCGTTCGGCAAGGCGAGCACTGTGACCTTCTTCCAAACGGGAAATCTCGCTGGCCTCCATGTCACTGAAACGGCTTTCCATTTCATCTTCGATGTCGGCTTCAATGCCTCGAATCCGTTGCTGAAGTTGTTGATTGAATTCGAGCGACAGTCGTTCTTTTTGAATGTCCAAACGTTGCCGGTGCTCCTCGTGAAGTTGGGCTTCAATTTGCGCCTTCAGTTGTGTGCGATGTTCCTCAAGACGGCGATCTTGTTCGACCTCGAATTGATCGCGCATGGCGTCCAACTGACGGTTGAGTCGCAGGTCAAGTTCACTTCGCATTCGAGACTCTTCTCGAGCGAGTGCGTCTTTTTCGAGCAGGCTCAAATCTTGCTCCATCGCTTCCCGCATTTCCTTCTCGAGTTGATCAAGGGTGAGTTCGTGTTGAACTGCTAAATCGGCTGCAAGCGCCTCTTGCATCACAGAAACTCGCTCGGCAATTGCTTGCTGACGGAGTCGACGTTCCCGCCGCAAGTCTGCTCGGAGTCGTTCTTCCTGACGGAAACGAGCCGAGGTCATTGTGGCTTGATCAAGTGAGGTAGTGGGGGTGGAGGTGAATTGAGAACGCAGTGCGGAGAGTGCTACTTTGTCAGCATTCTCACGCTTCTTGCGTGCTGCATCGAGTGCCTCATTACTCTTGCTTGCGCTCGGTAACATCGTATCCCATCCACTGTTTCATGCTCTTCTCATCATAGATAAGGAGCGCGACGAGTGAAGGGCGCTGGAAGGCTGTTTTGGGGGGGGTTTTCCGAACCCAACAAAACGGGAAGGCGAGTTTTGTTTTGTCACGCCATCAGCCGTCAAAACTTGACGTTAAAGGCTGTGTTGCAGGCTGGACAATCAATCCTGCGTGCACCTGGCTTTCGCTTCATTCGCAATTGCCGGTCACAACCGGGGCAACTGATTTCCACTTTGGGTATGTTTGGAGTGAGTGTGAAGTGATGAGCGCAAGAAGCACATTTGAGGTGTGCCGGACGCTTGTCCACCCCGACGATAAGGACCTTGCCACATTCAGGGCAGCCCACTTTTTCATCCTGCCATTTCTTGCGAGTGATTGGATGGTCAACACGGACCTTTGCATCACAAAGAGTGCACTGGATTTCACCAAGACCGCTCGGCAACAACCCGTCGCATTTTGGACATGTGAGCGCTGGCGGGGCCACACGAGATTCAACGGTTGACTCTTCGCTCATGGACTTCCCTCTGGGTCTTTGTTTTTGATTTCTTGCTCTGAGCGCAATCAACGCTTCTTGGCAATCAGCACGATGCTTTCTGGTAGAAAGTTCCAAGGCATATCCAGCGGGATTCCATGCTGCTGTGCAAGCATTTCAAGCATCTTCTTTGCACCAACTTGGTCCCTGGATCCTTCCAAATGAATCACGCGAATTTCACCGCCCTGGTCGACCGCAGCTTGGAGCACTGGTTGGGACTCAAAAGTCGATTGGGAAGGTTGCTGGGGGCTTGGAGGCGCTGCTAGGGCCGGCGAAGCATGCAAGAGTTCTGGAAGGGGGACCGTCGCTGCACGGCGCCACCATCGCGCTCGCCCAACATCTCGATGGTTCTCAATTAAATCCAATGAAGCAAGTTTCTTCATGTGATGGTAGAGGTTGTAGCGGTCGATCTCAAGTTGGGTTTCAATTTGGACCGTACTCAGTTCCTCTTGATGCGAGAGAGCGAGGTATATGGCTCGTCGCGTAGGGTGGGCAAGGGCGGTTGTGACTGGGTCTGCTCGTACTCTGGCCATCTGCTCACCATGAAGGAAGAGCCCCCTCTATGGTTTGAAGATGCCGCGTACTTCGGCTCTCAGGACGTAATGTTCGAACGCAACATAATGAACGCTTCTATTGTATCCCGCCATAGTGAGATCAAGATGTTTTTCAAAAGAGAAAAGCCGCCTTCTGTACCCGCAAGACGCGCACCGTTGAGAATCACAAGAATCACAGATGCTTCATGGATCAAGACTCCGACCCATAATTCGTCGTACATCTGGGCAATCACCGCGGCGACGAGGGCGAGGGTGATGCCGACAGAAATCCACAGGTTACCAACCAAGATTCGTTGGGCTCGACGGGTCAAGTCAATCAGTTCCGTGAGCATCTGAGGGTTCTCGCCGGGCACCAACACATCGGCTGCCTCAAGGTTGACCGTTTCTCCACTTCCAACCGCAACACCGACATCGGCTACAGCAAGCGCTGCCGCATCGTTAAATCCATCACCTACCATCATGGTCACGTGAGTTTGAGATCTGCTTCGAACCCAGTTGACCTTTTCTTCAGGCGACAAACCTCCGTGCGCTGCTTCTTCTGGTAATCCAACACTCTTCGCGAAGGCTTTGACCGCTGCTTGATTGTCACCGGAGAGAATTTCGACGTTGATGTTCCTCTTGAATAACTCAGGAATCAGTTGGACGCTACCGTCTCTAGTGTCGTCATGGATGAAGGTAAACAAAGCGAGGGCCTCACCATTCCTTGAAAGTAAACTCGCACCATGACCCTCTTTCTCTGCCCCTTCATAGGCTTCCTTGAGTTCCTTTGGGACGGTGATTTTCAGATCAACTGCCCGGTCGTAGCGAATGAAAGCGACATCTTTACCGCCAACTTTCCCTTGAATTCCTGCTTCAATGTCGGCAAGGGCGTTGACTTTGGTCGGTTCTAAGCCCTGGGTGCGAACATAATCTTTCACAGTCATAGCATAGGGGTGGGATGAGCGGGCTTCCAAACCTGCTGCCAATCGAAGCGAAGCATCTTTTCTTCGACCCTTTGCAAACACGACCTCGCCAATCTTAGGTTTGCCAGAGGTGAGTGTTCCTGTTTTGTCCAACAAAATATGATTGACTTTTGAAAGCCTTTCAATCACATCTCCACCGCGAGTGATCGCACCGATATGAGCGGAACGGGCAAGCGCTGCGGCATGTGGAACGGGGGTGGCGAGAAGCAAGGCACAAGGGCAAGCAACAACCCATAACAGCAGGATAATCTTCCAATCATCAGGGAACATCAACCACCAAATTACGAACGCCCCGAACAGGACGATTGGCACCCAAATTGCAGTAAAACGCTCGATGAGGTTATGCAGGCGAGGTGGTTCTTCTCGGAAGGTGTGAACCGCGTCGATGAGCCCAGAAAGTCTCGTGTCTTCGCCAACGGCCGATACTTCGACCACCACTGGGCCGCGAGCAAGCACAAGGCCTGCCTGAATTTCATCGCCGTCGGAAATCTCTACAGGCACAGATTCACCAGTGAGGGGAGCCTTATCCAAAGCGCCATACCCTTCAACGACGGTACCGTCAGCAGGAATGAGTTCTCCACTGCGAATTTCAATTCGGTCGCCGATTCGCACGAGTTCAATCGGCACTTCTTCATACTCAGCGTTTGCTTCAGGTCGTCCGAGACCATCTGCTGCAACAAGCGGAGCAGGTGCCGCCATGGTCAGGGAGAACGAACCAGAGGACAAGGCGGAAGTAATGCCTGATGGGGAGGGGGAGGGAGTTGTAAGTTTGCGTGCTTTTCGAGGAAGACGGTCGAGCCCCCCCTGCATAGCATTGCGAGCTTGCAACAGCGCATCTCCTTCAAGATGGGCCGTAAATGCAACCAGGATTGCGACGATGAGGGCTTCCTCCCACATGCCTAATATTGCCGCCCCAATCACGGCGAGGCTTGTCAGGACTTGGAAGCCCATTTGCCGGTTGACAAGGCTGGCAAATGCTTCCTTGAACATTTGACTGCTCCCGACCAAGAGACCCGGTAAGGCAATGATTCCTAGGAGTGTATGGGACCAACCAAGAATGTCTCCGAGAATGACGAGCCCCAGCAGTGGCAAGGCGATTCCGCCACCAATCAATCGCCATTGATCGGGGCGAATCCTGTTTGATCGCGCAGGAGAAAGAGTGAATGATCCACCAATAAGATGTTCCAAGGCCTTCGTTCGCTTCTCTAAAAGAGCGGGCGATGCGTCCGGTGCAAGTTGCAGAATGATTCGGTCATCGTCGCTCAATTCAACATCCAAAACACCCGGCTGTTGCCTGAACAATTTACCCAATTTACGTCGTTCAAGTCCGTTTCGTTTTGCGACGCTGGAAGCCTTCACCCCAGAGAGTTCGAGGTGTTCAACATCAGGAGCGTGACCAAGCGAGCGCAACACCGAGGAAACTTCGGCAATATGGCCATACTCAAGATCAACCTTGAGGCGGACCGTCCCCGCAGTGGCTGAAACATGGATGTCATTGGCTTGGTGCAGGGTATCGAGAGCACGCGTTGCTTTGCTGGCACAGTCAGGACAGTCCATACCAATCAGTGGCCAGCCCAGTTCGTAGGTACCAGTGGCTTGTTCAACAACCAATGTGTCAACGATTTCGGCTTCGATAACGGGTTGTGAGGGAGGTTTAGCGGCTTTCTTGGCAGAGGGCTTTTTCTTAGCGACGGCCTTTTTGGAAAGTTTCGCAGGTTTTGGCACTGGGGGTTCTTCTTCAAGAGACAAAAAAATGTCATCTTCCCCCTCGCTTCCCATATCTTGAGGGGTAGGCGCCACCCAAATAAGACCTAGCCTTTCCTCTCCGAAAAAAGGGTGACTGCCTAAGAAGGCCAAGCCAATCTTTACGCTAACTTCCGTCTTGGCAGGAGCATGGAGTGGCTCCCCGCAGGCTGGCGACCAAAGGTGGTAGCTGTTGATATTGACGGCACCCTCACCGATGGAAAGAAACAACTTGACACGGGAGCCATACACTCCTTGCGCAGGCTTGAAGCGGCTGGCATCCCAGTCATTCTAGCAACTGGAAACGTTCGAGCCATCACCTATGGATTGTGGCGTTTCCTCAATTTGAGCGGACCGATTTGTTGTGAAAATGGAGGCGTTTTGTGGCACAAGGCATGGGGCGGTCCAATCGTACGAGCCGATGGAAAGGAGGCAAAAAGGGCGGCTGAGTGGCTTGCAACTCAAATTGACGGCCTCGATTCAAACGGCATCGAAACCAACGCGTGGCGGGAGAGTGAATGGTGTCTTTTCCCTGATGAAGACCTCGAAGCAGTGCAGGATCATATCGCTGCAAGTGAATGGGCACATCTCTCCGTGGTGCGAACTGGTTTTGCGATTCACCTCATGGAGCCACATCTTTCGAAAGGAACTGGTTTGGAAGCCATGTTTGAGAAAATGGGGTGGTTGGCTGAAGATTTACTCTGCGTTGGGGATGCGCCCAATGATTTACCCATGTTTGAATTTGCTCACTGGGCTGTAGCGGTTGGAGGTGCGTTTGAACAAGTCAAGCAAGCTGCCGATGTTGTTTCACCGCTTCCTCACGGCTCAACCTTCGAACCGCTTGTGGACGCTATTTTGAGCCCTGTTTAGGCCTCAATGGGCTAAAAAAAGCACCTTTGAAGGATGGATTAAAAAAACAGTCCTTGATATATTGCTGTGAGGGACTGACTAC
>MDSV01071177.1_pt1 | contig 15711 bp, 11 predicted proteins | sample 810851 | NCBI WGS metagenome assembly MDSV01 (sample SAMN05326640, study PRJNA326480) | marine metagenome | isolation source: seawater | place: Atlantic Ocean: North East | collected 2012
CAGCCGAATGCTTTCAACGCCCCTGGCGCATCTCCCTCGCCATTCGGAGGGACAAATGCATCAATACGGCCGCAGGGTTCTGTTTTTGGTGGAAATGGAACGATCGGTGGTCCAGGCGCTAGCCAAGCACGTACGTTCATACCCTGGCGTCCTCTTTCCGCGCGAAATTTCCTGCTCCGCCCTTCCTCCCTTGAAAAAACCCAAAGTTTTAGATCTCACAGCCGTTAGTGGAGCTAGCAAGACCAGACTGACCTAAACCTCCTCTTTTGTTCATGTCTCTACTTTCCGAATCATCACGCAACAGCGAACAATGCTTGCAAGTTCTGGAACAAAGGTTCCTGTCGCTTCGGCAGCAGCTGCCGCAACCAGCACGTCTGCAGCACCTGTGGAAACTCTGCTCACAAGGCAATAAATTGCTCCATGCTTCCAGGCGCCGGAGGTTATCGAGTCACGCGAGTCACAGACAAAGAGCTTCTCACGCAGAGTCAGAATTTCGCTATGATGCATTCCATTTGTGCTATGCAGGAAAATCAGCATAAGTGTGTCGAGGAGATACGTTTCGATGCGTATGCAAAGGCTGGTGAGCCTTCTCCACAAGGAGCAAGCCCTGGAGCCTTTGGGCAGCCCACAACTTCGGCAACTCCATTTGGAGCGTCGCCCTCAGCTGGATTTGGAGCAAACGTGGGTACTGGTGGTGTTGGTTTTGGATCGACGGCTTTGAATCCTTCGCTTGGAGGTCTTACCGGTGGATCATTTGCACCTGTTGCAGCAGCCAGTCCATTCGGGGCGACAGGCAGCGCCTTTGGTACTAGTTCTGGAAGTGCAAGTCCTTTTGGAGTGACTGCACCAAGTGCTGCTGGTGCCTTTGGTTCATCTCAAGCTGGCGCGTTTGGTGGTGCCGGCGCGACGTTGGGGGGAGGCGGATTATTTGGAGCTAGCAGCACACCTTCAGGGAATGCATTTGGAGCATCGCCCGGTGCGTCTACGTTTAGTAGTGCGCCAGCTCCAGCATTCGGTTCTACTACTCCAGGTGCAGGAGGCTCTCCGTTTGGCACCTCGCCTACAGCACCCGCTTTCGGTGGTGCGGCGGCGGCAACTTCCACAAATCCATTCGGGGCAAGTATTGGTTCTGCATTTGGTGGCGCTGCATCGGCGCCAGGTTTTGGTGGCGCTGCGTCCGCGCCTTCCTTTGGAGCCAGTACGGGGGCATTTGGAGCGCCCCCTTCAACGCCTGCTTTTGGAGGAAGTGCACTTGGTGGTAGTGCTTTTGGAGCACCAACATCGAGCTCGGCATTTGGGGCAGCACAATCTTCTCCAGCTTTCAGTGGCAGCAGTGCCTTTGGCGCTCCAGCAGGTTCTGTTGGATTTGGTGCTGGTCCAGCAGGCACAGGTTTCGGCGCGGCTGCATCGAGCTCGGCGTTTGGCGTAAACACGAGCACTCCTGCCACCAACCTTTCACCATTGAGTGGTTCGACAAACCTGTTTGGAGCGTCTGCCCCTGCAGGGAGTGCATTCGGTGCGCCTTCCCCTTCTACCGGTGGCGCTTCTCCATTTGGAGCTTCTCAAGCCAGTAATGGGCTGTTTGGTGCAGCTGCATCAGCTCCACAGGCAAGTTCTGGATTCGGTGCGGCAGCTACCACATCTTCCTTAGGAGGGTTTGCAAGCACCCCCGCATCTCCCGGTCTATTTGGAACTGCAGGAGCCCCAGCTACTGGTGCCGCACTTTCGCTAGCTCCGCCTGCGGCATCGACCCCTTCTTTCTCATTCTCTGCTGCCTCGGCTCCTGCCACAGGTGGTATATTTAGCACAGGAGCGCGGCCAACAGGTACACCTGGATTTGCTGCTGCCCTGCCATCTACAACTCTGATTGGTGGAGGATCTGCATTACCATCTTCTCCGGCTCAAACACTCTTTGGAGCTGCTCCTTCATTTTCGAGTCCTCTTGGCGGAGGATTTTCTTCTGCTGGAGCTGCCGTACCAGGTGCTGGTATCCATGCATCGAGTCTCGCGCCTGCAGGAATCGCGACCTTGGCCTCTTCAAGTGTAAACGCGGCACCTTATGGCAACTCCTTGGCTGTTCCTCCTCCTGTGATATCTCCAGTCTCCACCGTTAAGCAGCCTCATAAAAAATCTTTGCTTGGGAGCACATCTCCTACAGCAGCTCATGTAGCGTTTCCTGTGCGATCGTTAACCCCTCGATCACCCTGGCTCACCACTCGTGGAGGACTTACTTCACGTATGAAACCTCGAGGACATTCGGTTTCACCTTCTCCTCATGGCAGTGAATTTGTGAGCGGCACCGTTGTTGATGCTCCAACTGGAACTGGTGGGAGCACGCCCCCAAAGCTTCAAGTTGCTGATAATTGGATGTTCAAACCTCGAGAGAATCCTCGAAGCTTATTCATACGCAAGCCGCCAGCGATGTCTCCGCCTACCTCCGCCTTACTTGCAGTAAATCCTGTCAGTGGTACGCTATCTCAAGCGACAGAATCTGATATAGTTATTCCACGAGTTGGTATTGGTAAGTACAATGAAACTCCTGAAAGAAGACACGTGCATTTCGAAGACGAAAATGTTGCTGATGACCCCTCAGCAGTTCAAAATACCCTTCAAAATTCCAACAAGGGAGGAGAGAAGACCGCCTTGAAAGTTAACAAAAATGAGATACCTGTGATATCCACAAAAGATGGGTACTCGATAGAACCTAGCCGTGAGGTGTTGCGAATGCTGCTGGAAGAGAAAGGAGAGACAGCGCTTGCTCAGATTAAAGACTTTGTGGTGACTCGAAAAAACTTTGGCTCCGTGAGGTGGCTTGAACCTGTTGACGTTCGTGGACTGGAAATCGATCGCGTTGTTCGTATTGAAAGGGGTGTCATATATGTGTACCATGAAGATTCTGGTGTCCCGAGCCCTCCGCCTGGAGAAGGTCTCAAAAAGCGCGCTGAGGTAACTTTGTATGAGTGTCGGCCAAAGAAGGAGGGAGAGGCAGCAAGGGCTAAATTTGAAGATCGCATCCTTAAACAGACGCGTCGCATGGGTGGGGAACTTCAAGAGTATGACGTGAACACCGGTGTGTGGCGATTTACTCTACAGCTGTGATGAAACTTTGTTTTAGGACGATAACGTAAGTTAAACTGGAGCGTATCCAGAAACAACACAATGTTGGGAAAGCTAGCTAGTTGCTAGCTCTAGCTAGCTAATACTTTTTGTAGTAATATTACTACGTACTTTCGAAAGTAGTACTAAAAAGGTTTGGCACACACGGGGACCGGCGCGGCTCATGAGCAACCTAAACCCGGGTCTTATTAGCGTGTTGCTTGCTCAACAGGATATTCAGTTGCCAAAAGGATTCGTGGAGGACGACCATGGTGTTCGTGGTCGTGTGGCATAGTGTGTGATGACACATTGCTAGCTCTAGCTAGTTCTATTTTGAGTTCAAGGAAAGATGCCGTCTGTTCAACTCGATCTTTTTGAGACCCGGCGGAATTCACCAGACGTCCTTGTGGTACCGCCCGTTATCAGCGAGACGTTTAACGATCTCCTCAGCTTCATGAGCGGCATACTCGCCTTCTGACATGAGGATGCTGTGCAAGGCACGATGCACATCTCGCGCCATTCCCTTCGCATCGCCACAGACATATATACTCCCTTCATTTCCTCCCACTTTTCCTTTCATGATGTCGTATATCACCTTTGCAGCGGACATGAGTTTGTCCTGCACGTAGAGTTTTCGATCGCTTGTTGCCCGGCTGTAAGCAACATACAGCGAGCTCAGATTTTTCGAAGCAACAGCATCTGCCATCTCGGCCTGATAAATATGGTCTTTACTCTCGTCACGGCAGCCAAAGAACAGATGAGCGGGCCCAAGCAGTTTGCCTGATTTTGCGAGGGCAGAGCGCTCTTGGATGAAACCTCTGAAAGGAGCATATCCAGTTCCCGGACCAATCATAACAATAGGGACTGACGGATCACTTGGGAGCTTGAACGTGCTTGAGCGCACAAAAATTGGAACTCGCTCGGTCCTCATCTCAGGTTTCACCTTCTCTTCGCCACGCGCGTTATCGTTTGAAACGAAACGCGACAGATAGGTCGAAGCAACTCCTTCATGGAGCCGACCCGTCGGGGTATCGCCACGCACCACAGCCACTGTTGCCGTAATGACATCAGGATCAACCAGTGGGCTGGATGAAATTGAATAGAAACGTGGGGCAAGTCGGGGACTCACAGTACCAAAAAATAAGCCAAGAGACGGCAATGCGGATGGAAATGCCTCAAGTACCTCGAGTAAACTTCGGCTGGGATCCATGATGTATGAAGCATACTCGTGCTTACCCGCAGTCGACGAAAGATGTTCAAGTCGTGCCTTCTCAGCGGCGTCTGTCGCGACAGATGCCAGAGCAGCGAGAGCAATTTTCCGAGGAGGGTTGAGCAAGTCGGCATACCTGCTTAACGCTGTTCCGAGCGTGCAAGGCGTCGGGAACGGTTGCATCAGGGAAGCAGGTGCATCATCGGGCATCGATAGAGTAAAGGAATGGTCCAGTGGCAATTTTAGGCTTGCAGCGGCTCTCTGCACAACCGGGAACATATTCTCTGCAAAAACCCCGAGATGATCACCGTGCTGATAGCTGATTCCGGTTCCTGAGATGTCGAATTCGACATGCACACAGCTGCGCTCGGAGGATTTCGAATGTAATTCTTTCGCCAGAACAATTGAGGCGGCATAAGGTGAAGACTGGGATGTGAGACTGCTGATCGGTCGTTTGGACATCGCTTCGCGTTCCAAGCGTTCGGCTGCGACTGCATCTAGTTTTGATACCATGGAAGCGTGATATGATCTGGCTTCACCTCCACTCGAGAGGTTACCTTCAGCGCAGATACCATAGCGCGTTTCCATTGCGTTCCACAACGCTTCCCGCCACCCTTGAAAGTCGTCTTCTAACGTACAGTCATCATCCCCTAGGTGCAGTTCAAGGAGGCGCGAGGCCCCGAGAGCATGCAGGGATTTGTCTACCAGTTTTGCTGCCGCGTTGTAGTGCTCGTACGAGCTGTTCCCCAATCCGAACACACAGTACGTGATCGATTTGAAAAGATCTGGCATGCGACCATCGTCAGCAAGATCACGGGCCCAGTACACAAATTCTGATGAAGCATCAGTCGGCTCACCGTCTCCGTATGTGGACTGGAGAAAAACGTGCAGGACTCTGGCATCGCCCATACTGCCTTCCAAGAGAACATCCTCGGCCCTGTCGGATGTGACGGCTTCCAGATCGGACGTCTGGACACTGACAGCTTTTCCATATCTCTGCAGCAATTCCTCTTCGACTTCTTTGGCGAATCTCTCTGAAGTCCCTGTCTGTGTTCCGTAGAGGATCACGACCTTAAGTTCGTGTCCGTCGACGTCACCTTTATCCTCACCGTCAGATCGAACCTTGCGAGTGGTGGTGTCCTTGCCACTGCGCAATGCCCTAAGCAGGGTCAATGCGGCGAGTGATAGAAGTAAAATAATCGCGGAAGTAGAAGCGAGTGCGTCGGGCGTCATGACGAAGAGGCTTCCAGATTGATGTGCACGCAAGTCTCGCAGGCCTTACAACACGACGCACTTTACATGATAATAATAATAATAATAATATATATGCGATGACGGACGACATACATACACGCACGACGGACGACGATATTATTATTATTACGTAGTACGTACGTACATTATTTATGCATATATATGTAGTACGTAATAATAATATAATATATGTAATAATAGGACGAATACTTTAAATTTTTCGTCCGCCTACCTCACTTCGGAGACCCACATCATACCGCAACCGTCTCTGTAGGTTTTCCCACACCACGTCACAAAAGACGGGCGTGCAGCATGTTTCGCAATCAATATGATCAGGATGTTCTGACCTGGAGCCCGCAAGGCAGGCTTCACCAAGTCGAATGTAAGCGCAGCCCCCCGACCTCTTTAAACGACAGATCCGATTAAGGACTCGAGCGCTATTTGAAACAACCTCTGACCCACTCTCACCATATCGGAACAGATGCGATGGAAGCTGTGAAGCAAGGCGGCGCAGCAATCGGATGCAAGGTACGTGTTTGCGAATTGTGCACGGACAATGAACGCATCTTGATCTTCTCTGTCGCTTTCTCCTTCTCGACTACTTTCCAGATCTGAGTGAAGTCCCCTTTTCACCCATGTCCAGAACGATGAATTTGTAGTGCTTGCAACCTTGAAGCGTGCCGCGTCTGAGCTGTCATCTTCGCAGAAAAAGCTTTTTAGGATCGACGACAACGTCGGGATCGCTATATCTGGATTAACTGCGGATGGTACCGCGGCGACCAAGGCCTTGCGCAATGATTGCATTTCCCACAAGTTCACGTTTGAGTCACAAGTTGAAGTTGCGAGATTAGCTGGCCGTGTGGCAGATAAATCACAGATCTCGACACAGAGAGCCGGAGCTCGCCCTTCTGGCGTCGGAATGCTCATTGCGGGAGTCGACGAGCAGGGATCGCATCTCTTTCAAACGTGTCCATCGGGAAATTTATACGAACACATCGCTGCGGCCATAGGCGCCAGATCTCAAGCGTCCAAAACGTACCTTGAGAGAGATGTCGACAAACTTGGAGCACTTTCTCTAGATCAGCTAGTCAAGCTCGCGCTTCGCGCTCTTAGGGAGGCCTCCACAGATCCTCTGACAGACAAGACATGCAGCGTTGCAGTAGTAGGAAGTAAAGATACTCCCTTTCGGATTTTAAGCGCAGACGAACTGACCTCAGCCCTAGAGGGGCTGGACGAGCAAGAGTAAGGTGAGCTTTCGTGTTGTGTTAAACCTCGAGCACGTGCTCAATTCGTGCCGATGTCGAGCAGTAGCACTTTTTTTGCAGTACAGAAGCAGTGCAGTATTGTCACCGAAGTTCTCCTCCAGTTTATTAGTTTTCTAACACGACGTATTGTGCTGACCGTCTGTCGCTGGGTCATTACTCCTCGTTGTCAAGTTGGTACTTTATTTAACAGCAGAAAACTGTAATGATTGTATTCAAACCTGCTAAAAAGGCTAGTACATAATTGAATTGTCTTCATACGCACTTGGATATCTTTTTCATAAGGCGTCGCTCTTTGTGTCTATAGTATTCTTCGGGATCTCTCTCATCTGGTTCAATCCGTGATCCATCGAGAGTAGAAGATTCGATTACTTCAATCGCAACTATGACATCTCGAGGAAGTGCCACGTCCATCCACATCAATCTCGCGTGTGCTTGGGTCAATCGTATCAAACTCTCTATCAGGCGTATCGTGGGTCGCCCCTTCGGATCATCTTCCTGCTGGCGACGTAGCTGGAAGTAGCCGCGTATAAGCGCTTCAGCTTCTGGCGTAAGTTTTGGCTTTAAGGCGCACCTTGCCAGTGAGATGTATCGCCTCAGACGGTCAAACGACCATTCCCTCACGTGGTCCTCTGGTGTGCAGTCCTTCCGATCCGGCCCATGCTGCCTACTCTTTACGGTTTCCAAGCAATGGAGAGTCCCTTGCTGGATGCCTGAGGCGGAGGTTTTGCGTTTCTTCACAAACATGGCATCCTCTAATGGAAATACGTTTGCTCGTGCTGCCGACGCAACCTTACCAGCAGAAGACGACGATGGACTCTCCGCACAATATGAAGCAAGCATATGAGCCGACATCAACTTGTCCTGGTCTTGGTCCTTGTCATCCTGCAGTATGAACACGCAATCAAAGCGAGAGAGTAAGGGCGGCGCTAGACCAGTATTATGAGACAGGGATTTGTTAGGATCAATCTTCATCCCTCTTGGATTCGTAGCCCCAAAAACTGAGCAGCGAGTCTGCAACGTGGCCACCATGCTTCCTTTCGCAAAGGAGACGGTTTGCTGCTCCATCGCTTCGTGAATAGCTGCCCTTTCTCCCGTGCTGATGGTGTCGAATTCATCGATGCAGCAGATTCCACCATCTGCGAGAACTAGGGCCCCAGCATCGAGCATCCAACCTTCACTGCCGTCACATTTTACAGCTGCGGCAGTGAGCCCAGCAGCTGTTGACCCCACTCCTGAAGTTAGAACAGACCTCGGGGCGACTTGTGCGGCATATCGCAAAAGCTGTGACTTTCCCATGCCCGGGTCACCAACGATAAGTAAATGACTGTCACCCCTAACTGTAGCTCCACCGTCCGGTTCAGATCGTGGAACACCGCCTAAAAGTGCAAGCAGAAAAGCAAGCTTGACTGTCTTTAGTCCATGGAGTTGGGGACATACACTGTTCAAGATGATGTTTCTTCCGTGTAACGGTCCAAGTGGAATTCGATGCATATCTTCGTTCTCTGCTTTCGAGACACTTGATCCTTTGAATGCGTTCCAGAAAGAGGTGATTGATGCTAACTCCTCATCACCGGTGCCTGACACAGAAGTAGGTTGTTTGTTAATCACCTGAAGCGATGTTGCATGTCCAATCTGCTCAAGCTGCGCCCTTTGATCGCGAACAGCCCGATGCCACCGCCAACGTACAACCAGAGTGACACAGATGTCATCGCCCGCTTGACACTTATCAACAAGATCGTCTTCAAGGACCACTAACAACGCATGCGAAGCCGTCGCAATCGTTACCGAAGATCTTAGCTTCGTCTTTTCACGGGAGAAATCGCGTGCGTTTGCCCCAGAGGAAGAGCAGTGTTGTGCCAAAGTCCATGAAGCACCAAAAGTGCTCTGGGTTCGGTCGACGGGATCCTGGATACGCAGCTCCTGATAGTCGCTCACGACAGGTCGTGCGGCACGGGCTACACGGAACGAAGTATTTTTACATCGTTTAATGTGTTGGTCACCAGCTGATGGACATATTGTTGGTAGCTCTATTGGCTCGTTGACGTCTTTGTTGCATGAAACAAGAAAGCGAAGCCCACAACTGGTACATTCCATAAGCTGTTCCACCTCGTGAGACTTGACAGTGCCCAGTCTAGTTACAGTACCGTAGAGTGTGAGTAAACGTCCAGTGTGCCGAGAGCGAATGTGATTGACAGCAGGTGAAACTCCTGGACATGACAGCCGATGAAAGTCTATCCTTATCCGCACCATTCGCTTGATGCTGCCGGGAGGCCCTCCGTGTTCTCCTTCGGACTCTTCTTCTGACGGGTGAGTTTCAAGAAAAGTGCTGCTGCTGTAGATTCTTTCCTGAGCAGAGACTGCAGCTGCGTCCAAAAGTGGGAGTATCGCTCGAGGCCTTGAGAAGATGAGGTTGACAAGTCTTGGCATCGCGGAGAGCAGCTCAAGTGAGCTGTGGGATCATAGGGGTTCGTTTAGCGCTAAGCAGTGAGGAGACAGAGCAGAAAAGAAAGATGGGAAAACGTCGGGCGAATCGATGCTCACTCACTCGACGTGCAAACTAGGCGGTGAAGACGGTTCATTACGTTCCACCGCAAGTATTAATTCGTAAAGGTCACGCGCATGGTGTTTCAACAAGAAAGCCTCAAAAGCTTTCCGCAGCCCATCATCCCCGTTGGGCAGCGTCCCCATTACTGTTCCCTAGAGCGAGCGAGGAGTGTGGCTCGTTTTAAACTCTTATTTACCCATTTATTTATTGTTTTTATCTTTCAAAATTCGCCCTTTCAATTTGAGAGGTTCACCGATCAGGGACGTCGGTGAAAACCGGTCGTCGGCGGATTTTCGTGGACATAAAATGATAAATTGGTAAATAAACCCTTAGAATTAGAACGTTTTTAGAACGTTTTTAGAAAATTGTTTTTAGTAGACCCGATCGAAATCCAGAATATCTCTAATAATATCTACTAGACAGTAGACACGCGATCGCGTCTCGCGCGACCAGCGTTGAGCGACCGAGACGCGAACCCATATATTATTGTGTTGGTTAAGCCGCCGCAGCCTCTCGCACGTGCACACGCGTTCCGTAGATGGCGAGATAGTCCAGTATTTCTAGGAGCTGAAGACGTGATGGCGGAGGCTATCGCCCAGTTCAAGGAAGCTGTCCAGGTGAGGAAGACACGTCCATTCGAAGCAGCCAAAGAGATTTCATTTCCCCTTTCACGCTGACGTCGAGGTCCTTCGCATCCATGCACTTCCACAGGCTCTGCATCACCACCCTGAAACAAGAGTTAAAAAGCAAGCTGAACAATGGCTAGAGCGTTTCCAAGAAGATGTGGGGGCCTGGACGGTTTGTGATGCCGTGCTGCACGATCCAACGAGCACACCTGAGGTGAACTTCATGAGCGCTCAAGCTTTGAAGCGAAAGGTTGTCCAACTTCCTACGTTTGTTAGATCTCGTTGCGTTGGTTCCCATAACTTCCCATCGAGGACGCACCTAGTCAACTGACCCTTTTCAAATCGACGTGCCGTTCCTGACATGTATTTCCTTTTCTTTCGCTGCGTTGTCAAAAGGTCCAACAAGATTTCGCAGAGCTACCGTCTGGGGAAATAGGATCACTTCGGGAATCTCTTGTTGCCTTGTTGTTGAAACATGATGATGGGCCGGTGCGCACGCAGCTTGCGGTAGCAATGGCAAGTTTGGCAGCCCACTTGCCAGCCACAGAATGGGATGGCATCGGAGCATTGCATTGGTTAGCTACACGTATAACCGGTGATAGATTAGACCTGTCGCGCTTGTCTTGTCTACTTGAACTCCTCGTCGTGTTCCCTCAGGAAGCTGGGAGTTATCGCCCCGCGGTGCACCCCGAACGTCGTCGTAGTTTTGCCCGTGAATTAGTCCTGGAGAGCAAGTCTGCTATCACCATGATTACCTCCTGCCTTGAGCAAGTATCAATGAACACGAAGAACGCGTATGAGCATTCTCTTGACGCGTACGCTGCATGGGTGCGATTGAGTCAAGGGCGCCTGCACGCCGGTGATCTGCCTATTCAGGCACCACAGATTGATGCCGCGACCCTTTGTGCTCATCCACTCACTTTACTTGCTCTCAAGTCTCTCACAACACACGACTCGAGGCCCTCACAATTTGACCATGCAGTCGATGCTACGTGTGAGCTGATTCGCGCGACAAGTACACAAGTTGAGGATTCACGGGACAGTGATGGATATAGCTCTATACCCGCGTCTTCACTCAAGCTAGTTCAAGTCATCGTTTCAAGTGTTTTGGAACTAAAGCCCACGTTATTAGCTGCCTCTCAGTCTGAAGGCTCGCTGGATGAAATTGCGAAAGGGATATCTCGACTTCTTGCCGAAATCGGTGAAGAGTATGTCGCAGTCATAGCTGAGGTACGGCTTGCCACGTGAGCATCATCCTTTGATAAATAAAGCCTTGCTCTCTACTGACCTTCTCTCCACTTTTTGTATCTCGTTAGGGGAACCGGGAATCCATCGCGGTTGTTGAGTCCATTCTGATTGTGACTGCGTATCCTAACACTGATATCGCATCAATGAGCTTCGTGTTTTGGCACAAGTTATCTCATGTGCTCACTGGAAGGGAGCAAAGGAATGCGTCTCGTGAAGGTGCTGAAGAACTTAATCGACGAAAACAGCTGTTCTTTCCGGCATATGTTCAACTGATCCACAGCGTGATAGGTACGTCTTTTCTTCCTGTAAGGTTTTTACCTGATGTTTCTTTTAACGTTACAACCTTGCTGATTGATTGTCCGTCACCATTTTTCTGCGAACCCTCCACCAGGTCGATTGCAATATCCCGAAGATTTTCAACATTGGACCGGAGAAGAGTACCGTGAATTCAAGCGAATGCGTTACGCAATTGCTGATACACTGACAGAAGCGGCTTCTGTCGTGGGTGCTGTCCAAACGCTTCATATCGTTTCAACACCTATTCAGGAGCTTAATAAGGCAGAAGCAACGAACTTAACGCTGAAGAATACCGGCGTTGATTGGCGTCGCCTCGAAGCATCGCTCTATTGTGTACGGTCTGTCAGCAAGGAGCCCCCGCCTGCTGGTGATCTGCTTTTGCTGTCGATATTGGCATCCCTGCCAAATCTTCCTGAGCACCCTCAACTTCTGTATACTGCGTTGTTGACAATTTCCGCTTACAGTGAATGGTGAGTAACTTTGATTTCAAGAAGCATTGCGTTCATACATATCAAATCCTGCGTGTGTGCTCGTTTCATGAGCATGAATACTGACAACATTTTTTCCTCTCACCAGGGTGTCTGCAAGCATTGCTCTCGGAACGGATTCCACGCTACTGCAGAAGCTTTTGGGTGTTTTACATCGCGCTCTGGTCAGCAAACATACAGATACACGGGGAGCCGCAGCTCTGGCGCTCAAGCACATCTGCGATGCTGCTGCTGACCATTTAGTGACTTTTCTTGATCCTTTGGTACAGCTATATGTGATGGCGTTGAACTCTATGACAGATTCACAATGTACGACCCCAAGCGTATCCAGCCCATCATTCTCGCATCATTTTCAAATGCACGCAGATGACGTCATCCAGATCATTGAGGGTCTTGGTCATGTTACGACTGCGTTGCCCGTAGAGCAAGCAGATCCTGTATTTTCTGCCTTGCTCGCTCCAATTTCGGTGCCTTTGAATGCAATGTTTCCAGAGGTCATGGTCAGTGTCAAGCCTGACACAAACATTGTTGTGAAGTATTTTGATTGCCTTGCGGCTGTCATGCGATATGTGTCACATCCAGAACTTGTCGCGACGTCTTTCCATGAGCTATGGCCTATGGTCTCACGTGCCCTGGTAAGCTGCGGCAATACTGATACGCGGTGTACCGAACATATTTGTCGCTGTATTAAGTACGCTATTAGAACTTCAGGGTAGGTATTGAATGCGTTCTGCAATTTCTTACATTTCTTTTCGTTATACTTCCGTACTTCATTTCTGGCTGTGATACTGACCCAACTGTTTAACTTCAACAGACATCGCCTCACGGACATCGTTAATTCGGCGGCTTCCACCTACACATCACTATTCGCTCAACGGCGCCAATCAAGTTTGCTTTTTGCGGTGAATGAACTTGTTCGAAGCTTTGGTAATGATATCTCGTGTTCTCGGACTATATGTCTCAGCGTCGAGGAGGTGATTCTCAGAACATCAGCGAGTTTGCAGACCTTATCTGACTTTGACGACGCCCCTGACGTTGTTGACGACGCGTTCTTACTCGTGAAAACCTGTCTCAAGTACTGCCCCAAGGCTTTGGCGAATCCACGAATCGTGGCTTCTACTTTGGACATGCTTATCTGTGGGGTTCATGTCCAGCATCGTGAAGCTTGCTGCTCTATGCTTGATTTTATGCGTAACTTGTTGTATGCTCGGAACGAGGACCTGGTCGACATTCTTGGACAAGTGTTGCCGCCGCGTGGAGGGGCTTTGGTGCGTTCATTACTAGCCGGTGCGCTTGGCGCCTTACCTTCTTCTCGCGTATCTGATATAACTGGCGTGATTGCTGCATTGCTTTCATGTACTTGTGCGCAGTCTGTCGTGTGGCTTAGCGAAGCCACGAGTCTCATCCCAGACCACGTGACCTCTCAAAGAGATAAAGATGTTTTTTTACATGCAGTGTCCAAGTTTGCTAAATCAGGAGACGGTCACACACTTGGAAAATCACTGGATGATCTGAGTGAATTGTGTCGTCGCTCCAAACGGCACAGGATTGCCGTCGCAGAATCGCTTTTGAAAACGTAAACGTATTGGGCGGAATGGCAGCACCGTCGTCTCTATGTTCCGCGTAGAGAGCAGTTGCACTTGCAAAATCGCAGGACATTCTTTCAAAGAAAGTGGGCGCGTGGTTATATATCGCAAAAGATCGTTCCTTTACTCGTGTGAGGACTCAGATAGATAGAGCTAGATAGCTAGCTAGCTAGTAGCTATAATCATATTGATAGTATAACCCGCCCTTGGTTGTTCAGTACTTGTACGAGATTAATGTCGAGTGCACAATATCATATGCGTGAGACACTTCTCTTGCATAATCCTCCTTTAGGTGGACCAGCCTAATATCACATCGAGTTGAAGACTCTCTCCCCCTATAATGCTTCGACCTGGTTTTTCTTGTCACTGGTTTCCCGCGCTGCTGTCGTTCCAACCTCGGACCCACTCTCGCCCTCTAGCTGCTCTGGTGGCACTGTCACTCTTATCATCGAGGAACTTTAACACGTGAACTTGCAACGACGTGAACGCCACATTTGCTGCCATTCTAGGAGGAGGAAGCTCCTGACCTGTGAGCCACTTAAACAGTTCCGGGTTTTCTTCATCGAGTACCTGCGAGAAAGATGACAAAAACCCATCACCTTGGGCCGGCAGCGTTCGCTCTGCCCATCCACCGACCATTATATCAAGCTCAAGAAATCCCCTCTGCTTCGCTCGATACAGCAGACGTTTGATCGCCTGTGAACAGGTAAGAAGGAAAGGAAATGTTAGGAAGCGTGAGCTTTAGAACGGGAGATGAGTTATTTGAGAGCTGTTGGACGCACTGTTATCCGCTTCTGATCTCGATGTTCTAACGAGACATCGCCTACATCTTGAATTCGTCCAGCTGAGGCGAAAGAGTGAGACCAACTGTCGAACGATTCCGCCCTCATCGGGAGGAGTCTGCCGAGGGAGGGTCCGCTAGACGTGAAAACGCGGCTGTGGAAGGAAGCCCTTGTCAGTCTCCTTTGAAAGCAGGCGCAATCCCTGAACAACCTTATATGAAAGCTCATCGGAGATCAGAGCCTCATTAATCAGTACAATAAAAGATCTAGCGCTCCCCGGAAGTCTTGCACATGGAGATACGTCCAGTGCACTCTTCTGTGAAGCACGGCAGATGCACCTAGCACAACTCGTCGTCGCAGGTTGTCACGTATTATACGTACCAATTTGTCATAATTTCATCACACAAACCAAGCCATAACTCAAAATCAACTATTTCACTTACTTTAAAATATAAGTAATGCCTCTTCTCTCACCATGTATCATACTTACCTGCTCTGTCGTCCCGGTGCTCATGCAGACCGGGCGGGGTCTCGAGCTGCTGCCCTAGCACTACGGTCGCGGCGAAAGACCGGAACGGTCCAAAGAGGCCGTCTCCGAGAGATAATTTATGGAAGGGTGAGGCTGCGTGCGCGCGGCTCTCGCCCCTTCAAACCAAAACACCGCACTTCCCGAAGACGCTGTCCGTCACACGGGAAGCTTTCTAGCGCACCTAACATTATGCCTGTCAGCGGCTTTGAAAGAAGACGACCGGCGTGAGTCTAGTAGCTACTAGCTAGTACGATTGAAACCAAGTTTAGTTGCTTGATTCGACAGTAGTGAAAGAATTTTTTTATGTGACAAATAAACCCTCACTTGAGAAGATTAGATGTTTCGCGACGGTGTCAACCGCGAAATCATCCCAAGACTAGGGCACTTCACCGATTGGGGCGCATTATCTTTTTCGACGCACTGATGAGCGACTCGATGGTTGAAAGACAAGGAGACATCGCTTTTTGTGTTTGTGGTGAAAGTCTGATGAGTCAGACAAAAAATTTCGTATCCGGGTAGACGACTGGGTCTCTCTGTTGTTGGCAGTAAAAGGCGGCAAACAAGATTTTTTGAACCAGTCCCCGGGTACAGGGCATGGGGTATGCACTTACGAATATGAACTTCTTCTAAAGACTGTACAGCTAAACTGAGTTATGGGTGAGTTTGCTTCGCGAGATTTTGTTTTTCTTTCTGTGTTAAATCAGGTCGTTGATTTATAAACCCATAATTCGAGTTCTCCTTATAACGACATATTAACGTACTTGTATGCGTCCAGCGCACGCATG
>MDSV01141760.1_pt1 | contig 15711 bp, 18 predicted proteins | sample 810851 | NCBI WGS metagenome assembly MDSV01 (sample SAMN05326640, study PRJNA326480) | marine metagenome | isolation source: seawater | place: Atlantic Ocean: North East | collected 2012
GAAAAGCCAAAAAAAAGTAAAAGAGATTTTTTATTCACAGCTAGCTACACTTTGGGTGCAGTCGGAATTGGTGCAACGATCTGGCCATTAATTGATCAGATGAATCCTGACACTTCCGTTAAAGCTCTAGCAACTACTGAAGTTGACTTAACCCAGATTGAGCCTGGAAATTCTATAACTGTTTTATGGAGAGGCAAACCGGTATTCATAAAAAGAAGAACTCAATCCGAAATAGAAGAGGCTGAGTCCGTTAATTTAACTGAACTACCTCATCCTGAAAAGGATCAGGATCGCGTAAAAAAAAAGGAGTGGTTAGTAATGTTAGGTGTATGTACCCATCTTGGTTGCGTGCCTCTTTCAGATAAGGGAGAATATAACGGTTGGTTTTGCCCTTGCCACGGATCTCACTACGATACTTCTGGGAGAATAAGAAAGGGTCCAGCCCCAACTAACATGGAAATACCAAAGTACGAATTTGTAAATAACAATACAATAAAAATTGGATAAAAATAATGAGTGAAAAAACATACGTACCATCAACTAAATTTGGAAAGTGGTTTAACGATAGATTGCCATTATTAAGTTTGAGTGCACATCTAATGGAATATCCAACTCCAAAAAATTTAAATTACTGGTGGACTTTTGGTGGAATTCTAACTTTTTGTTTAGCTTCACAGATAGTAACTGGGATAGTTTTAGGTATGCATTATATTGCTCACACCGATATGGCTTTTAATAGCATTGAACACATTATGAGAGATGTAAATTATGGCTGGCTTTTAAGATACATTCATAGCAATGGTGCATCAATGTTTTTCTTGGCAGTTTATATTCACATTTTTAGATCTTTATTCTACGGCTCTTATAAATCACCAAGAGAGATAATTTGGATACTTGGAATGATGATTTATTTATTAATGATGGCTACAGCATTTATGGGATATGTATTACCTTGGGGACAAATGAGTTTTTGGGGAGCAACTGTAATAACTAACTTATTTAGTGCGATCCCATTAATTGGTGATAGTATTACAACTTGGTTGTGGGGAGGATATTCTGTCGACAATCCAACTTTAACAAGATTTTTTAGTTTACATTATCTTCTACCATTTATGATACTTGGTTTGGTAGTCTTACATATTTGGGCGCTTCACGTTCCTGGTAATAACAATCCTATTGGTATAGATATTAAGAAACCATCTAAGGACACCGTTCCGTTTCATCCGTATATAACAATTAAAGATCTTTTTGCTCTATTAATTTTTGTAATTATATTTGCTGGTTTTGTATTTTTTTCTCCTAACATTTTAGGACATCCAGACAATTATATTCCTGCTAATCCACTCATAACTCCAACTCATATAGTTCCAGAATGGTATCTTTTACCTTTTTATGCTATTTTGAGATCTGTTCCAGATAAACTTGGCGGAGTAATACTTCTTTTTGCATCAATTTTCATTTTATTTGCATTACCATGGCTCGACAGAAGCAAGGTAAGATCTGCAATTTTTAGACCTTTATATAGACAATTTTTTTGGATTTTAATGATTGATGTTTTTGTTCTTGGATACATGGGAGCAATGCCGGCAGAAGGAACTTACCTATTGATTGCTAGAATTGCTACTGCTTACTATTTCGTCCATTTTTTGGTTGTTTTACCAATATTAAGCTCAGTTGAAAAAACAGAACCAATTCCACTTGGAATATCCGATCCCGTTTTAAAAACCTAATTATATGTTACTGAAGAAAAATATTTTTTATATTCTCGTCACTTCTTTAATTTTAATGTCAAGTTTATCAGCTGAAGAAAAAAAATTAATAGAGGTGGATTGGAGTTTCAAAGGGGTTGCAGGTAAATTTGACCGATCTTCTTTGCAAAGAGGTTACCAAGTCTATACAGAAGTTTGTGCATCTTGCCATTCAATGAATTTACTTAGTTATAGAAATTTAGGTGAAAATGGGGGGCCAGAATTTTCAATTGATCAAGTAAAAGCAATAGCTTCTGCAGCTGAGGTTATGGACGGTCCAGATAGCCAAGGTGAAATGTTTACTAGACCTGGAAGACCATCTGATAAATTTGTGTCCCCGTATCCAAATGTAGAAGCTGCAACTGCTGCAAATGGTGGAGCTTACCCTCCAGATATGTCAGTCCTAGTTAAGGCAAGAAAAGGTGGTTCGAATTATATTTACTCTGTTCTTATGGGTTATGAGGATCCTCCAGTAGGCTTTCAATTAGATGATGGTGTTTATTACAATAAGTACATGCACGGAAATAAAATTAAAATGTCCAACCCTTTATCCGAAGGAATAGTTGATTATGCAGATGGAACAAACGCTTCTGAGGAACAAATGGCAAAAGATGTGACCACTTTTTTAACTTGGGCTGCAGAACCTCACTTAGAACAAAGACATAAAATGGGAGTTAAAGTTTTAATATTTTTAATTATTTTAACAACGTTAGTTTACTTCAGTATGAGAAGACTTTGGTCAAGGATTGACACGGAAGTGTAATACATCGCCATCTTTAACAATATAATCTTTGCCCTCAATTCTAAGTTTTCCATTCTCTTTACATTTTTCTAGACTTCCATATTTAATAAAATCGTTACTTGTTACTACCTCTGCTCTAATAAAATTTTTCTCAAAGTCTGTGTGAATGACACTAGCAGCCTTAGGGGCAGATGTTTCTTTTTTAACGGTCCAAGCTCTGCTTTCCTTTGGGCCTGAAGTAAAAAAAGTATTTAAATTTAAAAGATCATAACCCTCTCTTATGAGTTTATTTAAGCCAGTTTTGTCCAACCCAATTTCTTTCATAAAATTTTCTCTCTCATTTTTATCTAAACCCATTAGTTGATCTTCTATATCTGCACAAATAATTATAACTTTTTCATTTAAATTTTTTTGTCTACAAATTTTAGTATAATTATTACCTTCAGAAACACTTTTTTCATCAACATTACAGACGATAATTTTCGGTTTTAAACTCAATAATCCTAACTTATTTAAATAAACCTTTTCAGAGAGATCTAGATTCTCCAATCCTTTCTTCTCTAAATTTAAAAATTTTAAATACTTTTCTAGAATATTTATCTCTTTATCACTTAAAATTTTTCTCTTTCCTTTTGAAAGTTTTTTTTCGAGCATATCAATGTCTGACAATAAAATTTCAGTTTGAATTGTTTCTAAATCTTTTATTGGGTCTATGGTTGAATTTACATGCTGTATTTTTTCAGAATCAAAACATCTTACTAAATGAATTATTGCATCCACTTCTTTTATGTGTGATAAAAATTTATTACCAAGACCTTCGCCTTTTGAGGCTCCTTTGACTAATCCAGCAATATCGACAAAAGTAATATTGGTGTATATTTTTTTTTTTGAATTAGATAATTGTGAAAGTTTATCCAATCTAACATCAGGAACATCAACAACTCCTATATTGGGGTCAATAGTACAGAATGGAAAATTCGCTGCTTCAGCATTTTTTGATGCGGTTAGAGCATTAAAAAGAGTAGACTTACCCACATTTGGTAAACCTACGATCCCACATTTAAATCCCATTTAGATTTTTATTAACTTTGCTTGAAAATAAATCAATTTTTTTTTCAATCAATGTTGGGACAAGCTTAACTATATTTTCTGTAATTTCCTGAATTTTAGTTTCTTCATCTTCTTTAAAATCTTCAAGCACATGACTATTTACTTTTTTTTTCTCTTTAGGATGCCCAATACCTATTCTAACTCTAGAGTAGTCTTTTCCTATAAATTTATCTATGGACTCAATACCATTATGGCCCGCACTTCCTCCACCAAACTTTGCTTTTACCTTACCAAAATCTATATCCATATCATCATGAAAAACAATTACGTCTTTTGCATCAATTTTAAAATAGTCAATTAGTTCTTTAATTGCTGTTCCAGAATTATTCATAAATGTCAGGGGCTTAATGGCGTAAACCTTTTTTGTTTCAATATTTCCTGTTGTTAAAAGACCTTTAAATTTTGGTTTCTGTTTTGAAAGTTTGTAGTGAAGATTTATAGCATCAATGATCTTCCATCCTATGTTATGACGATTGTTTGCGTTATTAGGTCCTGGATTGCCTAATCCAACTAGTAATAGCATAATAAATTATTTTTTTTCAGGTTGTTTTTTTTCTGTAGCCGGTTTTTTACTGGCAGCAGCTTGTTCTTTTCCTTTATCATCTTTTTTTGGAGCTTCGCCATCTTTAGGCGGGCTACCAGCAGAAGCCTCAGTAGCTTCGGTTCCTGGTGCAGCTTCTCCTTCCGCTCCTTCAGCTGGCGTTTCTTCAGCAGGTTTTTCTGGTTCTTTAACAATTGTTGGTGCTGCAACAGTGGCTATTACAAAATCTCTATCTGCTATTGTAGGCTTAACTTCTTGAGGTAAGTTTACTGAAGATATTTTAATACTAGATCCAATATCCAAACCTGCTAGATCAACGACTAAACTTTCAGGAATTTTATCTGCAGGACACTTTAGTTCAACTTTTCTTCTAACAATATTAAGAACTCCACCCTTTTTTAAACCTGGGCAGTCAGCGTTATTTTTAAATTGAACCGGAATTTCTATTACAATTTTTGATCCACTTACAATTCTCATAAAGTCAATATGTATCGGCTCATCAGACACAACATGATAAGAGACTTCTCTTGGTAAAACTTTTTGTTTGTTTCCATCTAAATCTAACTCAACAATGGTTGATAAAAAAGAGTCTGAATTTAAAATATTTTTAACAGATTTCATTTCCACAGAAATTTTTGTATTAGGATCTTTTCCTCCATAAAGGATAGCAGGGATTAAACCACTCTTTCTTAATTGATTGATTTGACCAGTGGATCTATTATCTCTTTTTTTTGCTTTTAAATTATTCATTATAATTATTGGATGTGCTATTTAACTCAACTTCAAAAATAAAACAAGTATTAATTAAACAAATCTGACACAGATGTTGAGTTAGAAATTCTTTTAATAGCTTCCGCCATTAATTGAGATATGGATAATACCTCAATTTTCTTATTATTTTTTATTTTTTGTGCATTGTCGATTGAGTCAGTTATAATTAATTTCTTGACTTTTGACTTACTAATTTTACTTGCAGCATCTTTACTTAAAACAGCGTGCGTAATAAAGACGTAAACATCAGCTGCTCCTTGTTTTTTTAATTCTTCAGCAGCATTAACTATTGTTCCTCCGCTATCAATTATATCGTCTACAATTATACAAGTTTTCCCTCTTACATTTCCAATTATATTCATTACTTTTGACTGCCCTGGTTTAGGTCTTCTTTTGTCTATAATTGCTAAGTCAGCTTTTATTCTTGTAGCTAAACCTCTAGTTCTCTGCACTCCACCAACATCAGGTGAAACACAAATTAAATTTTTACTTTTAAGTTTTCTTTTTATATATTTTGCAAACAAAGGTGTTGTGAACAGGTTATCTACTGGCATATCAAAAAAACCTTGAATTTGTCCTGCATGTAAATCAACAGTTACAACTCTACTAGCACCAGCATTTGTAATTAAATTTGCTACAACTTTTGCTGAAATAGATGTCCTTGGGACAACTTTTCTATCTTGTCTTGCGTAACCAAAGTAAGGAATTACCGCAGTAATATTTTTTGCAGATGATCTTTTTAAAGCGTCAATAACAAGTAACAATTCCATTAGGTTATCGTTAGCTGGATTTGAGGTTGATTGAATAACAAAAATACTATTACCTCTTATGTTTTCATTTATTTCAACATATATTTCTCCATCTGCAAATCTTTTGATATTTGTGTTTACAAGTTTTAGCTTTAATTGTTTGCAGATATTCTTACTTAGCTTAGAATTACTAGTTCCAGATAAGATTTTCATGAAATATGATTATTTATACAATATTTAATTAAGTTTTCAAACAAATTAATTTTTAATGAGGCTTATTGTTGAGATACACCTTCCATAATCGGCTTGTTCTAATTTTTTAGACCTTCTGTAACTAAAGAAATTATCGCTATCTTTAAAGGTATCAAAATTTATATTTTCTATATAAGACACCTCGGACACTGAAAGCTTCTTATTCACATAATTTCTAATATCAAACAAAAATTTATTATTGTTTTTTCTTATAAAAAATTTTTTATTAATTTCAGATTCTCTTAAAAAAAAATCATAAAATTCTTGTGAGACCTCATAACTTTCTTTTCCTATACAAGGTCCAATGGCAGCAATAATTTTAGCGTTTTTATTTATTCTTTTAAATTGATCAAGAGTATTTTCTATTATACCTGAAGCTGCCCCTTTCCAGCCGGCGTGGATACACCCAACTATTTTATTAACCTCATCATATAAGATTATAGGAACACAATCTGCAGTCAGAACACCTATAGCAACACCTTCTATTTTTGTTAAAAGAGCATCGGCAGTTATTTTTTTATTTTTTTTATTTTTTTCATCAATAAAAACAACCTTGTTACTGTGAGTTTGATGCATTAAAAATAAATTTTCGTTTTTTACGCCTATTTTTTTCGAAACATAATCTAAATTTTTTTCAACATTTATTCTGTCATCGTTTGAACCTAAACCGCAATTTAATTCTTTGTATAGACCTGATGAAAATCCATTTTTTCTAGAAAAAAAACAATGTTTTAAATTGCTAAATTCTTTTAATTTTTTTGAATAAAACACTATTTAAATCCTAATGAAATTTTTTTTTTACTTTTATAAGCACATATCACTTTAAATAATTGACCCATTTGTTTTGGATCAAGAAGTCTTTGTAATCTATAATATAAATCTGACTTCTCTTTAAAAGACATTTTATTACTCAATATTCCCGCTCTTTTAATGATACCAACTCTCTTTAAAAAAAAACTTTGAGATACTACATTGTTAACATTTAAATTTTGTATCTTAAGAAAATTTTTTAAAAGGTCAAAATTTACTAAGTATGTAATATCAGCTTTTCCAATATTATCAAAAATCATATTTTTTTTGTGTTTTTTTACTGATTGTAAAGTACTAACGTTATTTTGTCCTAAGAAACCATAATCTACTAGTAGCAGCCCCCCTCCAAGACTCTTAATTTTTTTTGAAACTAAGGCCAACTCTTTAAGGCCAGACTTAGGATATTCAAAAATACCATCAAATTTTAAAATTCCATATTTCCCAAGCTCTTGTAACATGCTAGATGAAACTTTTTTATAAACAGTTTTAAGAAATTTTTTTTCTTTAAATTTAAAATATTTTTCATAAATTTCATTATTTTTTTTTTTAAATTGTTTAATGGGGATGGCATCAAAAAATTCATTTCCGAAAAAAATAGCTGGACAATTTTTTAATGTTTTAAAATTTTTTATCCATGAAATTTTTTGTCCTTTTAAGTTTTTTTTTTGAATTTTAATTAGTTTTTCACTTTTTTCGTATAAATAAATTTTTGTAGAATTTTTGAATTGTGGAAATTTTTCAAAAGTGTTCAAAAGAGTTTTACATAAACGCCCATCTCCAGGACCTAATTCCACAAAACTAAAATTTTTAGGTTTACCTATCATTTCCCAAAAATAAATAATCCATATTGCTATCATTTCACTGAAAAGAAAAGATATTCCGGGAGAAGTAATAAAATCTCCGTCTTTTCCAAAAGGATCTTTTGAAAAATAATAACCAGTCTTTTTATTATAAAGTGCTTCTTCAATAAATTTGTCTACTGGAATTGTTTTTAAATCTCTCATTCTATAATTTCTTGTTCTAGACCATTCGTCATTTTTACTAAATCATTATAACTTATTTTAAATACACAATCAGGATGCCCTGCCGCACCATAAACAAAATCAAATCTTTTTAAAGATTTATCTATAAAAATATTTAACTTTTTTAAATGAGCTACAGGTGCGACGCCGCCTATGGAAAATCCAGTAATCTTTTTCACCTCATCTGCATTTGCCATAGACAGATTCTTTTTAAACAAAATCTTTTTTAATTTATTTAAAGAACATTTTTTATCACCTGAGACTAGACAGATAACAAAGTCCCCGTTAGATTTAAAAACCAGGCTTTTAATAATTGCACCTAAATTACATTTAAGAGAGCTCGCAGCATCCCTAGCAGTTCTTGCTGTTTTTTTTAAAATAATAATTTTTAAATTTGGATTAAATTTTTTAAGAAAAAATTCAACTCTCTTAACCGTATCTTTTTCTAACAAATTGTTCATTTTTTAATTTTAACAAAAATTAAAACACCAAACACAATCATCAAAGCACTCAACAAACTTCCCATTGTGAAATAATTATAAATATATCCTATTTGAACATCTGGTTCTCTAAACTGCTCTGATACGATTCTAAAAATTCCGTACACAATAAGAAAAAGACTTGAACAAGTTCCTAATTTAAATTTTCTTGTAAAATTTACATACATTAGAATAATAAATAAAAATAATCCCTCCAGTGTTGCCTCATAAAGTTGTGAAGGATGTCTCGACAAATTATCAACTTTAGGGAACACAACTGCCCACGGAAGGTTTGATGGCGTTCCATAAAGTTCAGAGTTTATAAAGTTTGCAATGCGACCAAAAAATAATCCTATAGGTGCAACTGATGCTATCACGTCCAATAATAAAAAAAGATTTATCCCTCTTTTTTTTGCAAATATATAGGTACCAATTATTATTCCTATAAGCGCGCCATGAAATGACATTCCTCCCTCCCAAATTTTTAAAACACTTAGAGGGTTTTTTAAATAATATTCAAAATTATAGAAAATTATGTAGCCAAATCTTCCGCCTATAATTATCGAAACGATTAAGTAAGAAATTAAATCGTCAAAATAATTCAATTTTATAGATGTGGCATATTGTTCATTCTTTAATTTGATTAACTTTTTTCCTAATATCCAGCCAATTAAAATTCCAAAAATATAGGCTAAAGAATACCATCTGATTTCAAAAAAACCAAAGTTAAATAAAACAGGATTTAAATTATGAATATACATCGAAATAAATATCATAATTGAAATTATTTTTTTAATCAATTAAGATTACTTATGAAAAGTTCAGAAAAATTTTTAAAACTAGTATCTAGCATAGTAGAAAATGGAATATTAACTTCCCAAGATATGAGAAAAGAAATCTTAACAAACCTAAGGTTTCAAAAAGATAGTATTATTGACTCCTTAAAATTAGTCTCGAGAGAAGAGTTTGAAGTATTAAAAAAAGTTATTCAAAGACAAGAAATTGAAATTAAAAAATTAAAATTAAAGAAAAAAAAACCACCTAAAAAGGCAAAGAAATCTTAACTTGAAGGCCTCCACGCTTACTTGTTGATAGTAAGATATTTCCACCATGAGATTTAATAATATCATCTGAAATAGACATTCCAAGACCGACACCTGATTGATTTAAACTTCTACTTTTATCTAATCTGTAAAAAGGCTTAAAAACATTTTGGTATTCATCTTTAGGAATTCCCGGGCCATCATCATCTATGAAAACTATTAATCTATTAGTGGATTTTGTTATACTAATGTAAACATTTTTTCCATACGATAGTCCGTTTTGAACAAGGTTATTAAAACATCTTTTTAAAGCATTTCTTCTTGCTGCTAAAACCAAATTTTCTTTGCTTTGGACAAAATGTAAATTTTTATTATTTAAATCTCTTATTATTTCTTCAAAAAATTCGTTGATATTTATCGAAATTGAACTTTCTTTTAATTGAGTTTTTGAAAATTCTAGGTAATCATTGAGCATTCTTTCCATTTCATCAATATCATTTGACATTTTTTTTACTATTTCTTTTTGATTTATCATAGCGAGTTGCAGCTTTAATCTTGTTAGAGGAGTTCTTAAATCATGACTTATTCCAGACAACATTTCTGATCTTTGCGTAAGATGTCTATTAATTCTCTTTACCATTCTATCAAACTCATAGGCCGCCTTTCTTATTTCCGAAGCACCTGATGGTCTAAATTCATTTATATAATCACCTTTACCAAATCTTTCCGCGGCTTTAGCTAAATTTACTATTGGTCTAGTCTGATTTTTTAAAAAAATAATAGCAATAAATATTAATAACAACGATGGAACCGTTATCCATAATAGAAATAGTCTGACAGAAGATGTTGCAATTTTTTCTTTAGGAAATAGAAATTGAATAATTTTATTTTTTGTTTTAATCCTAACTTCTACAATATCTTTGTATTTCGTAGTATCAAACCAATAATTATTATTTCCAAATGAAGATTTTAACTCTCTTCTTAAAGACCTGTCCATTGGACTAAATCTTCTTTCTCCCTCAACTTTAGGAAGACTCTCATCTTCGTTTACATTAATTACAAAATCAAAATTTTCCTTATAACTTTTTGTTAAGAAGTTAATTTGATTTTGATCATTTCCTTTATGAACGTCTATTAGAGTTTTAATTTCACCAACAACAGATCTTGTCATTCCTTTATTGGCTTTAATCCAAATACTGTCAAAAAAAACTATTGTTATTGTAATCTGCAATATAATTATTGGAGCCGCAACAATTATAAGTGATCTATAGAAAAGACCTTTAGGTAATAATATTTTAAGAAATTTATTCAATCCAAAGAACATAACCTGACCCTCTAATTGTTTGAAGATATTTTGGATTTTTAGGATCAATCTCTATTTTTTGTCTTAGTCTAGTTATCATAACGTCTATTGATCTTTCTTGAGAAATATTTGAAATTTCACCTATTTGTATCCTTGTATAAGTTTTTCCTGGATTAGACAACATTTCTACAAGAACTTTTTTTTCTGCAGTATTAATTTTTCTCACTTTATCATTTAAATTTATCGACATTTTATTAAGATCTACTTTTGCTTTCCCAATATTTTTTATCTTATGAATGTCTATTTTTTTATTTTTATTAACGATATTTTTAATTCTTAATAGCAATTCTTTCGGTTCAAATGGTTTTCCTAGATAATCATCAGCGCCTATCTCCAAACCTTTTATTCTATTTTCAACCTCACCTTTTGCAGTTAACAAAATTATTGGTAAATTTCTATCTCTCTTTATTTCCTTTGTAAGATTGAAACCATCCTGGCCTGGCATCATTACGTCTAATACTATTAAATCAAATTTAAAATTAAAAATTTTATCTTTTGCCATTTCTGCATCTATAGCAGTTGAAACAATAAAATTTTTTTCCTGAAGATACTCTTTAATAAGATCTCTAATTCTATCATCATCATCAACAACTAATATGTGTTTTTTATTATTACTTTCCATTTATTATTTTTCTTAACATTTCTTTAAATTTTACTACAGCATCTGGCTCAGAGTCCTTAAAAGCATCGTAAAATCTTTTTTTTTGTGACTCATAAATTTTTTCAAAAAGTTGTTTTCCATCCTTATCTAAGAATAGCTTCTTTTTTCTAGTATCTTTATCATCTTTAATTTGTCTAATCATTTTTGATTTTATTAATTCTCTCAAAACTCTATTTAAGCTTTGTTTTGTAATTTTAAGTTTAAACATAAGTTCACTTAAACTTATTCCAGGATTTCTCTCAATTAAACTGATTGCTCTAAGGTGCGCTGGTCCAAAAAATTTTTTCTCAAATAAGCCTTTTGAATTAGAAAATACTTCTCTATAAGCGTAAAAAAGCAAATGAATAAACTCTTTAATTTGTTCATCTTTTAGATAAAGTAAATTTCTCATAATGGTAAGTTATATTGACTTATTGTATTAAGAAATATACTTTTTTGTAACTAAAAAATTTTTATTATTATTTTATGGAAACTGTACCCTACGATAAAAGATCAGGAAAAATTTGGTTTAATGGTGGAACGATTGACTGGGGTTCCGCTAAAATTCATCTATTAAGTCATGGTTTGCACTATGCAAGTTGCGTATTTGAAGGGGAAAGAGTCTATGATGGTGAAATATTCAAGTTAGAAGAACACACGGAAAGATTGTTTTACTCTGCAAAAAGGATGGGGATAAAAATACCTTATAGCGAAGAAGAAATTAATAAGGCTTGTGAGCAAATCGTAAATATTCAAAAGGTTCAAAACGGTTATGTTAGACCTGTAGTTTGGAGAGGAAGTGAAATGATGGCTATCTCAGCTCAAAAAAATAAAATTCACGTTGCGATCGCAACTTGGGAATGGGGCTCGTATTTTGATCCAAAATTAAAGTTAGAAGGAATCAAGCTAAATATTTCTTCATGGAGAAGGCCTTCTCCGAACTCAGTTCCATGGGACACTAAAGCATCAGGTCTATATATGATTTGTACACTTTCTAAACATGAGGCTGAAAGTCAAGGATATACAGATTCCTTAATGTTAGACCATGAGGGAAATATTGCTGAGGCTACTGGTGCTAATATATTTTTTAAAAATAAAAACGGAGAAATTCACACACCAACACCAGACTCGTTTTTAGACGGAATAACAAGAAGGTGCATTATCGAAATAGCAAAATCAAAAGGAATTAAAATTATTGAGAGAAAGATAGATCCCGATGAGATGAAGGATTTCGTTGGTTGTTTTCTTACTGGGACAGCAGCGGAAGTAACACCTGTTTCTCAAATAGGGAAATATAAATTTGAGGTTTGTTCTTTAATTAAAGATTTATCAAAAAGTTACCAAAGTTTGGTTAGAAAAAAAACTGCAGCTTAGTCTTTTTCATCTTTGTTCATAGCATGATCAAGACCCTTTAACAAATAATCATAGCCGGTATAAAGTGTAAGGAACGATGAAAGCCATAAAAGTATAATTCCAATGGTTTGAGCGTTATAATCTTGAAAATTGATGATTTTATTTCCACTCTCTCCAGTTAGTAGAATTGCGATAGAAAACATTTGTATGAACGTTTTAAGTTTTGCTAACCCTGTTACCGGTACCGCCACACTTGCTTTGGCCAAAAACTCCCTCAATCCTGAAACTAAAATTTCTCTAGTTAAAATTATTATAGCTGCTATAACTTCATAATTTTTTATTGTTCCATTCATAACTAAAAGTATTAAAGCTGCAGAAACAAGAATTTTATCTGCAATTGGATCAAGCAATTCTCCTAATTTAGATTCCTCCTTAAACATTCTTGCAAGCAGTCCATCCAAATAATCTGTAAAGCTAGCTAAAACAAAAAGAAAAAAAGGTATTAAATCTCCAAAGAATCCTGGTAAGAAAAAGGAGAGAACAAATACTGGTACAATAATTATTCTACCAATCGTTAATAAGTTTGGAATTTTAAATTTCATGTTTATTCGTGAAAGTAATCATATATTTTCCTTGCAACACTCTCCTCAATACCTTCTACAGATTTTAGATCTTCTAAACTAGCTGATTCTACTGACCTAGCTGATCCAAAATGATTTAATAAAGACCTTTTTCTTTGTTTTCCTATACCTTCGATTTGATCTAATAACGATCTGCTTAAACTTTTTTTCCTTTTGGCTCTATGGGTGCTTATGGCAAACCTGTGAGCTTCATCTCTTAATCTTTGAATAAAAAACAATAGGGGATCATTTTTCTTTAAAATATATTCTTTATTTTCATGATAAATTTTTTCTTCTCCGGCGTTTCTATTTTTACCTTTCGCAACAGCCAATATAGGCAAGTCATGTAGACCAAGCTCATTTAACACTTCCCTACTCACGGAATATTGACCCTTACCTCCATCTATAAGAATTAACTCAGGCAAAGAAAGAGAGCCAGATTTTTCCTTTATTGCCTTTGAAAATCTTCTAAAAAAAACTTCTTTCATCATACCATAATCGTCATTTCTTACTTTTTCATTTTTAATATTAAATTTTCTGTATCTTTTTTTTACAAATCCCTCGTTACTAAAGCATATCAAGGCACCAATGGAGTCACTTCCTTGATTGTGACTATTATCATAAACTTCTATAAGATTTATATTATTGTTCAGATTAAATTTATTTGCCAAATTTTCTATTAGGTTATTATTACTATCGGTTTGATAAAGTTTTTGAGTTAAAGCTTGTTTTGCATTTTTTTCTGCAAGTTTGGATATACTTATCTCATTATTATTTTTAGCTTTTTTTATCGAAATAATCCTTTTTTCTTTGTGTGAAAAAGCTTTTTCTAAAAGCTTTAAATCTTTAATTTCCGTATTTGTTATAATCATTTTTGGGACTACTTTATTTTCATAAAATTGAGTTAGAAATGAAGAAAGTATTTCTTTCACATCATCATCACTATCATGCTTTGGATAAAATGCTTGGTTACCCCAGTTTTGTTTAGATCTAAAGAAAAATACTTGAATACACGTTTTTCCGGACTCTTTATAAATACTTACAACATCAGCTTCGTTGAGGTTAGTTTGATTTATTTTTTGTGAAGTTTGAATTTGAGTCAAAGCTTTTATTCTGTCTCTTGCTATCGCAGCTTTCTCAAAATCTAATTCTTTACTGGCCTGCTCCATGTCTTTTGATAAAGATTTTTGTATTCTTCTAGATTTCCCTGAAATAAAATCTATCGCATCAGAAACAGTTTTTTTATACTGAGTTTCACCAATATGACCGACACATGGACCTGAACATCTTTTAATTTGATATAAAATGCAAGGTCTTTCTCTGTTTTTAAAAACAGTGTCATCACAAACTCTTATTTGAAATATTTTTTGGAGAATTTTTATTGTCCAATTTGCAGATCCAATTGATGCGAAAGGACCAAAATAATATCCGTTTCTAGATTTTTTTCCTCGAAGTTTAGTTAGCTGAGGCCATTTATCTTTGTGACCAATATAAATATAAGGAAATGACTTATCATCTCGTAATAAAATATTAAATCTTGGTTTGTGTTTTTTAATTAAGTTTGCCTCTAGGAGAAGAGCTTCACTCTCATTGTTCGTAGTAGTTACCTCAAGATTATGTGTTAAAGATAGCATTCTTTCTGTCCGTATCGGCAAGTTAGACTCTGTTACGTAGCTTTTTAATCTATTTGGAATATTTTTAGCTTTACCAATATATAAAATTTCCCCAGAGACACTTATCATTCGATAAACACCCGGATTTTTTGGAATTAAAGGTATCTTTTCTTTAATTATTTTTTTTCCTATTTCTAAACTATTATTCATCTCTTCTTTTTGATACTTCGATTCCTACGGACTCGGTGTTTTTAATAATATCCAATTTTTCTAATTTAAGATTTACTTTTTTTACTATTTTATTTTCGAATATTATATCAAAAATATTTTCTGCTAAATCCTCTAGGAGCTCATGATGTTTTAAATTAGTAGCAGAAACAATTTTTTTTATAGATTCTTCATAATTAACAATAGATAGTAGGTTTTTATTGTCAGGTTTAATATTTGAGTCAGTTGTAATGTCAATATTAAATCTTACTCTCTGCTTTTTTTTCTTCTCAAAATCATGTAGACCAATAGAAATTTTAAGAACTAAGTTTTTAATGTTAACTTTTCTATTGTATTTATATTTTTTTTTCTCTTTGAATTTTATTATTTTCATTCTTTTGTTTTTATAATATCAGGTGTCAACCACGCAAGTCTTTGACCACTATCTACGTTTATTATCTCTCCAGTTATGTTATCATTTTTTATAAGAAATTTTATCGTATCACAGATATTTTCTAAATTTACTTTCTTTTTTAACAAAACAGACCTCCATTGTTTTTTAAAATGAGATTCTGACTGCCTTTTATTTTTTAATGTTGGACCAGGAGATATTGCATTTACTCTAATATTGGGCGCTAATCTCATTGC
>MDSV01096110.1_pt1 | contig 15709 bp, 17 predicted proteins | sample 810851 | NCBI WGS metagenome assembly MDSV01 (sample SAMN05326640, study PRJNA326480) | marine metagenome | isolation source: seawater | place: Atlantic Ocean: North East | collected 2012
CAAAATCAATGTTGCAATCATTGTTGGAATAGCCATTAATGCAAAAAAGGTATCAATTAAATTAATCATCATTGACAACGATGTAGTTGCTCCAAGCATAATACTTAAAATATAAATGTAGTTATATTTTTTTTTGTTGTTATCCCCTGCCAAAAAAGAAAGACATTTAGTTCCATAATAAGAATAAGAAAATAAAGAAGAAATACTGAACACAAAAACACAAGCAAGTAAAATATAATTTCCGATACTAGAAAAGGATGATTCAAAAGCTGCAGCTGTTAATGACACTCCATCAGCCTGTGTTTTCCAGGCCCCTGTTACAAGAATAGCTAGTGCTGTCATCGTACAGACCATGAGCGTGTCAATAAATGGGCCTAACATTGCAACAAAGCCTTCTTTAACCGGGTTATTTGTTTTTGCAGCACCATGTGCCATTGGAGCCATACCTATACCAGCTTCGTTTGAAAAGGCACCTCTTCTTATTCCAAGTATTATCAAAGCTCCTAAAACACCTCCTAGAGCTGAATTTCCTGAGTAATAATCTGCATTGAATGCATCGTAAAAAATTAAATACAAGTATTCAGGAACATTATTGAAATTAACTATTAGAATAATAAGGATTGATATTATATAAACACCTACCATGAAAGGAACCAGTCTAGCAGATACGCGACTAATTCTTTTTAGACCTCCCAGTATAACAATTGATGTTAAGATTATTAATATTAAGCCAATTATTGCATTTGAAAATAGACTTACTTCAAAACCATTTGGCTTAAGAACAATATCATTTATTGCCTGAGTTAACTGATTAACATTAAAAACCGGCAATGCACCAACCATACCACAAAAACTGAAAAACATTGCCATAGGAATCCATTTTTTTCCTAGCCCGTTTACAATAAAGTACATTGGTCCACCTTGTTTTTTTCCGGCAGAATCAACCCCACGATACATCACAGCCAATGCGGATGTGAAAAATTTTGTTGACATTCCAATTATTCCACTCACCCACATCCAAAATATTGCACCAGGCCCACCAATTGAAATTGCTACAGCAACACCAGCAATGTTACCCATTCCAACAGTTGCTGAAAGTGCAGTTGTTAGAGCTTGAAAGTGACTAATCTCACCGTCAGATTTTTTATCATTGAACTTACCTCTAACAATATCAATTGCATGAAAAAAGTATTTAAAAGGAAGAAATCTAGAAACAAATAAAAGATGTAAACCCCCTCCAATTAAAATAAAAAGAAGTGGGTAACCCCAGACAAAAGAAGATACTTCTGAAATAATTTTATCAAACTCCAAAATATTCTTTTAAATAGTTTTCGGTATTTGTAAATATTCTGTTTTTAATATTTTTCAAATCAGATTTGACAAATATTTCAGATGTTATATTTTCATATAATTCAATATACCTGCCTGAAACTGATTTCACATATTCATCTGACATATTAGGAAGCTTTTGACCAACTAAACCTTGGAAGTTTTTAGAAATAAGCCATTGTCTTACAAATTCTTTGGATAATTGTTTTTGCGGTTCATTCTTCGTTTGTCTTTCGGAGTATCCGTCAGAATAAAAGTATCTTGATGAATCTGGAGTGTGTATTTCATCTATTAGTACAATTTTATCGTCTTCCGTCTTACCAAATTCATATTTAGTGTCAACCAAAATTAGACCTCTTTCATTTGCTAATTCTGATCCTTTTTTAAATAGCAATCTTGTATATTTTTCAAGTATTTCATAATCATCTAAACTAACAATACCCTTGTTGATTATGTCTTGCTTACTAATATCCTCATCATGCTTACCAAACTCAGCTTTGGTTGCAGGAGTAATTATAGGTTCTGGAAATTTATCATTTTCTTTCATTCCATCAGGCATTTTAACCCCACAAATAACCCTTTCACCTTTTTTATATTGTCTTGCAGCATGTCCTGACAAATAACCTCTGATTACCATCTCAACTTTAAAAGGCTTACATAAATGACCTACGGAAACATTTGGGTCTGGACTATCGATTAACCAATTAGGAACTAATTCTCCGGTTTCATTCATCATTTTAATTGCTATTTGATTTAGGATTTGACCCTTAAATGGTATGCCTCTTGGCATAACAACGTCAAATGCAGAAATTCTATCCGATGCAACCATAACAACAATATTGTTTTTTAAGTAGTAAACATCTCTTACTTTACCTTTGTAGGCTTTAGTCTGAAATGTAAAATTAAAATCTGAGCTGGTTAATGTTTCTGACATTTTTAGCTATTATTTTCGATATTTTTATAAGCATCAACTATTTTCTTTACCAGCTTATTTCTAATTACATCAGATTCATCTAAGTGAACAATACCAACACCTGGAGTATTTTTTAAAATTAATATTGCTTCTTTAATTCCAGAAATTGCATTTCTTGGTAAATCAACTTGACCTGGATCACCAGTAATAATAAATTTAGCGTTCTTACCCATTCTTGTTAAAAACATTTTCATTTGTGAATGTGTAGTATTTTGTCCTTCATCAAGTATCACAAATGCATTATCAAGAGTTCTACCTCGCATAAAGGCTAAAGGGGCAATCTGTATGACTTCATCCTCCATATATTTCTTGAGTTTTTCAGAAGGAATCATATCTTTTAAAGAATCATATAAAGGCTGCATATATGGGTCTAGTTTTTCTTTGAGATCTCCTGGAAGAAAACCTAAATTTTCACCTGCTTCTATTGCTGGCCTTGTCAATATTATTCTTTTGACATTTTTATTTTTCAAAGCTTTAACCGCTAATGCTATTCCCGTATATGTTTTTCCAGTACCTGCAGGACCTATAGCAAACACCATATCATTGTTCGTTACACTATCAATTATTTTTCTCTGATTTAGTGTTCTTGCTTTAATGATTCTTCCACTTACACCATGTAAAATTGGCTTATAGCTTTCAGCCGATGTTTCTAATTCGGTATCTGATTTAGTTAAAAGGGTTTCAATTTCATTATCTGAGACAATATTATATTTTAAAAAATAATTGATGATTTTATTAATTCTAATTTCAAATTCAGACAAATCTTCAGATTTACCGTATGCCTTAATTTGACTTCCCCTGGCAACAATCTTTAAATTTGGGAAATTATTTTTTAAAACCTTTATATTTCTACTCTGTGGACCAAAAAAATCTTTTGGATCTATACCCTCAATTTTTATTACTTTTTCTTGCAAATTATTAATTGTTATTAATCAGAATATGTTTTACTAGATTACTTAATCTAAAATACGTAATTTCATGACCACTTACATTATTTAATATTAACAATTTAATGTCTATTATTACTCTAATTACTGATTTCGGAAACAAGGATCATTTTGTTGCAAAAATCAAAGGTGATATTTATAGTAATTATAATGAGGCCAAAATAGTTGATATTTCTAATAATGTATCTCCATTTAACATTATGGAAGCTGCATATATTCTTGAAAATTCATACAAAAGCTTTCCAGAAAAAACTATACATATTATTGATGTTGATTCTGAAAAAACAGTAGAAAAAAAACATATCATAGTTTATTTAGATAATCATTTCTTTATATCTGCAGATAACGGTATTTTAAGTATTTTGTCTCAAAGTATTAATCCTGAGAAAATATATGAAATCAATATTCACGAGGAATTAAATCAAATAGATTCAAGTAATCAAATATTTTCAAAAGTAGCATGTCATTTGGCTAAGGGCGGCAAACCGGAGCTTGTCGGCAAAGAAATCAATAAAATTAAATCTGTAAAAAATCTTAAACCTTTTATAAACGAGGATCTAACTCAAATTGTTTCAAGTGTAATTTATATTGATAATTTTGGGAATGTTGTTACAAATCTAAAAAAAGATTTGTTTGAAAAAATTCAAAAAGGAAGATCTTTTGAGATTTCAGTTAGAAACTACAAGTTTAAAAATATATTCAGCAAATACAGTGACATAGTAAACTATGATACAGCTGTAAATGAACGAAATGATGAAGGGAAAGGATTGGTTGTTTTTAATTCAAGTGATCTTCTTCAAATATCAATATACAGAAGCAATCCACAGAACGTAGGCACTGCATCATCATTAATGGGGTTAAAAATATATGACTCAGTAACTATTTCATTTAATTGAGTCATTTTATGTTAATAAGTTTATTTAAGAATCATTTATCATTATGATATATTTGTTAATAATTTTCTAATCATAGCCTATGAAATTCATTGTTTCAAGTAATACACTTTTAAAGAAACTTCAAATTCTTGGAGGTGTAATAAATACCACGAATACAATTCCAGTTTTAGACCATTTTTTATTTGATATAGATGGTTCTAAATTAAAAATAACCTCTAGTGACCTTGAAACTACTATGATTTCATCTATGAAAGTAGATAGCTCAAGTAAAGGCTCAGTAGCAATACCCTCAAAACTTCTAATTGATACATTAAAAACATTTCCAGAACAACCACTTACTTTTACAGTGGAGGACAACAATACTGTTGAGATAAGTTCAAATCATGGAAAATATGCCTTAGCATACACAGAAGGTGATCAATTTCCAAAAACAATTAACTTAGATAACCCTTCAAGTACTAGGATTTCAAGTATGGTTTTAGCAAAGGCAATTAATTCAACAATTTTTGCATCAGGAAATGATGATTTGAGACCTGTAATGAGTGGTATTTTTTTTCAGTTAACCTCTGATAATTTAACTTTTGTTGCAACTGACGCCCATAAGTTGGTTAAATACAAAAGAAATGATTTAAAGGCAACTACATTAGCAGAATTTATAATGCCAAAAAAACCTCTTAATCTTCTCAAAAATATTATCGACTCTGATCAAGAGGTGACTATAGAATACAACAATTCAAATGCAAAATTTGATATTGATGGTTTAACTGTAATATGTAGATTAATAGATGGGCAATACCCCAACTATGAAGCAGTCATTCCAACAGAAAATCCAAATGTTTTAACAATCGACAGATCACTGCTACTTAGTTCTCTCAAAAGAGTATCAATTTTTTCAAATAAAACAACTCATCAAGTAAGACTTAAAATAGCAGGAGCTGAATTAAATATTTCAGCAGAAGACGTTGATTTTAGTAATAAAGCAGAAGAAAGGTTAACATGTGATTATAAAGGGGAAGACATTGAAATTGGTTTTAATTCTAGATTCCTAATTGAAATGACTAATAATTTGGATTGTAAAGAAGTAAAATTAGAAATGAGTCTTCCTAATAGAGCGGGAATTCTAAAACCTCTTGACGGATATTCAGAAGATGAAGAACTAATAATGCTTGTAATGCCTGTAATGCTTAACAACTAAACTATTTTTTAAAAACAACCAGCTTAGCCTTATATCCTGTAGATATTAACCATTTTTTGTTAGACAACTGCTTACCAAATTCATCTAATACAATTAATTGAGCTGTATTTGGACTTGATTCACCTTCGTTTAAGGCTATAAAATCAATATTGTTATATCCATCATCAAGATCAACATCAACAACATAAAAAGAAGAAGACAATGATATGTTCGGATGTATTACTGCACCATTTATCATTAATCTAATTCTATCTCCATCTACATATTCATGATCCCTACACTTTATTATAATGTAATTTGATTCAGTTTCTAAGTCACCTAAATAAAAGTCTTTACTAAACTTGGATTTATTAACTCCACCCTCATTAAATGTTTGACGAATTGTCCAGGTTGGTGTTACTAAATCAGTTTTATTTGTTATATCAATTTCATTTTTTTCTGAATCAATATTAAAATCGAAATTATAATCAAAAAAAGTATTAGGTTCTTTGTTAGTAAGGCCTGTAGGTTGAATCTTATTAAGAATAAAAGTTTCTTTTTTTATATTATTTGTATCTAAAGATTTTATTTTCAATGAATTAATAGCTGTTTCTTGTGCTAAAGAATTAGCAAACAAAAAAAGGAATAAATATAACAATCTAATATCATTCATAATAAATAGAAAAATCAAATACAAAGATATTTAAAATGATTGTCAGAATTTAAAATATTAAACTTATCTTAACAACTATCTAAAATAAAACAAACTAGAAATTTTCTTTGGAGACATTTGAATTATTAGGTTTTTTTGGAGCTTTTATTGTTGGTCTTATATTGGGACTAATTGGAAGTGGAGGGTCCATTCTTTCTGTACCAATTCTTGTTTATCTATTTGGAATTAACCCTGTAACCGCCACAGCTTACTCTCTTTTTGTTGTTGGAACAACTTCATTAATTGGTTCAATAAAAAATATCAGAAATAAGTTGATAAATTACTCATCAACTTTACTTTTCTCTTTTTCAGCGGTGATTACTGTTTATTTAACCAGAAAATACCTCATTCATTTAATTCCTGAAACAATAATAAATACAGATTTGATATTTCTAAATAAAAATCAATTAATTATGTTGCTATTTTCACTATTAATGCTTGTAGCGGGCTTTTTAATGATTAAAAGAACACCTAAAACAATTGTAGGCTTAAAACAAACTAAGACAATAGCACCAAATAAGTTTTTAATATTCGCTGAAGGGTCACTTATAGGTTTTTTGACAGGGTTAATAGGAGCCGGCGGAGGATTTATAATCATTCCAATTCTAGTAATTCTTTCAGATTTAAGAATGAAAACTGCAATAGCAACATCTTTAGCTATTATCTCATTAAAATCTTTAATCGGATTTATTGGTGATGTTCAAAATCTTGATATTGATTGGTTATTTTTAATTACGTTTACATTAATTTCTGTAATTGGTATTTTTACCGGACAAATGTTTTCTCAAAAAGTAGAGGATAATAAATTAAAAATGGTCTTTGGTGTATTTGTAATATTAATTGGGGTAGTAATATTATTAATAGAGTTTACCTAGAATCCTTTCCAAAAATATAACCCATAGGGAGAATTAAGAATAAAGCGTAAATTTTAAACAATAATCCAATTACGGGAATAAGTATCATTAAAAATATCCAAAAGTTTTTATTTTTTAACAAAACCTATTCTCTTTCGATTGCCATGCATTCAATTTCTAACTTAGCGCCTAAAGCTAAACCACTTCCTGCAAAAGCACTTCTGGCTGGTAATTTCTCTTTATTAAAGAACTTTTTATATTCCTGACTCATCAATGGCCAGTCTTTAATATCTGCAAGCATACATGTACACTTAAATACGTCATCCATTGATCCGCCCATTTTTTCTAACTTGTTTTTTATATTAGTTAATGTCTGTTTAGTTTCTTCAATAATACCACCTGAAACAAGTGATCCATCAGGTAAAGTACCTATTTCACCCGAGAGATATATTATACCATTAACAATTGTAGCTTCGGAAAATGGATAGCCTCTATCAATATTTTCTTGAGAATTAATAAACCTGATAGGATCTTGGGTGTCGGCTTTTGATATAACTTCCTTATTCTCAACTGAAACACAAGAATTAAATAAAATTATTATTAATAAAATAATATAAAAATTAGCCCTCATGATTTTCAAATTTTGAATTAAATTTAACCAAAAAATTTAAAAAATAGTCTTGGGGTATTCTTTAAATAATTTTTATATGAATCAAGATGACCCCATTTTTTTTGACCTAGATCCTCTAAAATTCTTATACCTGAAATATAGACAAGTAGAATATACACAAAAACAGGTGATATTAAGGTTATATATTGTAACCCCTCAAGTGATGAAATTGACATAATAGCAATTCCTGTCCATAATAATATTTCGCCAAAATAATTTGGGTGTCTAGAATATGACCAAAGACCTGATGTTATAAATTTATCTTTATTTTCTTTGATTCTCCTAAAAACAGTTTTTTGATGGTCTGCTATAATTTCAATAGCAAAACCAATAATAAATATAATTAGGCCAATAAAAAATATATTGTTCATGATTGTGCCTGAATTCGATGAAAGTGCTGTTAAAACGCATAAAAGACACATAGAAACCCACATTCCTTGAAGCGTCCATGTCATAAGAAATCTTGTAAAATTTGGTTTTATAGATCTAAATCTCCTGTCTTCACCCGCTTTATGGATTCTGGTAAATAAAAAAGAACCTAATCTGATTGCCCAAACAGCTACACAACATACAATTATATAATCCGATGGATTTTCTGAGCCTGTTGCATATAAAGTATAACATACAGAGGTCAAATAAGTTATACTACCTGTTAAATCATAAAACTTTTCTGTTTGAAAAATATATGCAGGAATAAAACACAACCATTGTATAGAAAAGATCAATAGAATTAAATTCTTAACCAAAACTAACTCTGTTAACAATGCCAACTGAAAGGGTATATAAAAAGCAATTATAGCTGATAATAAATTAAATAAGTGATTTTTCATTTTGTAATAATATAAACTGTAAAAAATAATGAATATAAGAACAAATATATCCTATATTGATTTCTGACTTTGATGTATTCTTTGTTTTCAGGAAAAATATTAAAAAACAACCCTTTTAACTCTTTAATAAATAATGGCTTTATATTAATTTTCCAATCATTAGTCTGATATACGATTTTCCTAAATTTATTTCTAAAGAAGGTACTTGGTATACCCCAAATAAAAAGAAGAATTAAAATAATATCATTCAACATGCTTGTTGTCACGATTTAGTTAAAATAAAGTTTTATCGGATAAAATATCCAGACATTAAATTTTTTCTGATTAAATCCAAAACAAAAAATATAGTATAATAATAGATATAATCGATACAGCTATAACAAATATGAGACCAAGGTTGTCTCTGTTAAATTTCAAAATGTTAGAAATTAAATAAAAAAATGTAGGAAAAACACAAAAGCAGCTTGTTCAATTTCTGGTGCTACTTATTAAATCTACTTAATTGTCAATAAAATTTCATTAACTACAACCTTAACCATTTGTTTAAACTTTTCACCTCTTTTAACTCCGTCATCAAACCCCTCAACGAAACTCATTCCCTCTCTAGTAGAAAAGGTTGCAATAACTTTACTATTGTCATTAAAATCTAAAATTTTTCCTGATAATCCACCACCTCGTGTTATTGTACCTCCATATTGGTTTCTTCCTATCGATCCGTCTAATTGAAAAATCCAATCAGCATTAATATAAATAGTATCATCATCGCTATCTGTTATTTGGCCAGTAGGCATATCCATTTCAAATAAAGCTTCATTCCAAAATTTAGTGTAAGCATTTTTTCTGTCGGAGCTATAATCTGCTACTTTGACCCAGATTTGACCACTCCCATCATAACCCCTATTTGTAATTTTAAGATCTAATTTTTTTGATATTTTTTTGTACTCCTTAGAAGACATATTTAACTCAATAGTACTTTGTGAAAAGGATATTGAGAAAAATAAAAGGAATAATATTGTAAATAGTTTTTTCATTTTTATTTTATTTATTAGATACAATTTATAAAATTTATTGCTTTTGAGTAAATCATATGTTTACTTTTTAGAAGAAATTTCTTTTTTAATCTTTTGTAATTTATTTTTTGCTGATTTTAGCGCACCCTCTAACAAGCTTTTATCAGCCTTACCTTTTTGAGAAGAAGTATCTATATCATTGAGCGCATCTTCAAATTTTTTCACCTCCATTTCAGCTGCTTTTAACTCTGGATTATTGGAATTTTCATCTGTGGAATTCTCCGTTATTTTATTTTGATCAACAACTTCTCTGAATTCTAAATCGTTTTCTGACGAAAAAGAGAATTGATTATAATAAACAAAATCAATATTAAACTTATTGTCAAATCGATCTGAACTCATAAAAAGTGTGTTAAAAAAGTCGTATAATCCAATTAATACTGGAATTAATGTGAATGAAAAAACCAAAGAAAGAAAAAAATAACCCCATTGACCAACATAGGCTTTTTGAATACCTATTCCACCTAGCAAAAAAGATAATATCATAAATGTAGATTTACTTTTTCTCTTATTTTTTGCTATTTGTAAATTTGAATCAATCCACTTTTTTGATTGAGAATTAAATTTCTTTAATTTTTCAACCAGTAGGTTAGTTTTTTGCTCCAGAAATATTATACTTTCTTCTTTAAACGAATCATCAATTAAAGCATTTCCATGATCAACTTTTGTTTGATAAAGATCTAATAAATCTTTTATCTCACTCATGATGTCCAGGCTTTTATCATTTGAAAACTCCAAAAAAGGTAAAACTTTATCAGTAATATCAATTAGTCTTGAGACATTAGCTTTATTACTTTGTGCAAACTTTATTCTATTAATTTCTTTGTAAGCTCTGACTATATCACTATCAGACGGCTTAATTCTTCCTGAATAATCACTTTGCCCCTTGATAACGTAATGGTTTTTACCTTTTAAAATTTGATTAGCTCCTGCCCTACCAAATTCTCTACCAAACTGAGTAGCTGCTCCCCATAAAATATCTCTGATTATTTTCATAAATGTGAATTTAAAAAAAATTAAAAAAAGTAATTTTGGTTTTTCATATTAATTAGGGTTTTCTATAAAACCATTTGTCCACTCACTCAAAACTCCATTGTTAAATAATATTGCTAAAACAATCACGGCAATAAATAGGAAGATTAGCCAAAAAACACATCCACAACCCTTTGATAGAGTATCTATAGTGTTATCACCTTTCTTTCGAAGAATTAATCCGATAAACAAAGCAATACCAAATAATAGTACTATTAACTCCAAATTAATCTGAAATTATTTTATAGGAATAGGTTTTTCCATCATATATAACCTCAACTTCATAGGTGTTTTTAATCTTATCTTCAAAAACATCATTTTCAGTTAATACATCAAATACGTTACCTAGAAGATTAGGCTCTAAGACTTCTAGAACACCTACATATTCATTGCCTCCTTTATGAATAAGCTGAAAATCAACAAACTCAATATTTCCTATGAATTCATCAAAGACACTGTTTACGCTAGAATTTTCTGCTATTTGTTCAGAAATGCTTCTAGAAATCTCTTGTTCTAATTCTTCTGTAGACATACTACATCCAAATAAAATTATATTAAACAGAAACAGAAATATTAGTTTTTTCAACTTTGTGGTCATTAAATTATTAATTATGGTTTTTCTTCACAGTTTACAAAAAAATAAATTTCTTCATCTAATGGAAAACTCGTACCATCCATCGGATCTGAAAACCATTTGTTAACTTCATCACCATCATTAAATCCATCACCATCAGTGTCAGCTAACTGTGGATCTGTATCCCAAAACGATTCATATTCATCACTAAGTCCGTCTCCATCGGTATCAACACCTTCTACAGGAGGAGCCTCATAATTATCAACGCAGACGGCAGGTTCGGCATTATTATCACCATATTCGTTGAAGCGGTCGTTTTCACTTTCATATCTACTTGGACAAATTATATAATAATGTACGTCTTCTTCAAAAATATAATCTTCTACAATTTGTTCAAGCACATAATTGTACTCGTTAATTACATCTTGACTAAGAGGTTCTGAAATTCCAAGAGGTTGTATAATTCTTACAGGACCCTCTGGATTTGTAAATCCCTTAAACATTTCATAAGTGAAAATATCACTGGTTAAATTATAGTATTGACCAAAACCCTTGATCTTGTAAGGAAATATTCTTTGAAATTTCGTGTCTTTTGCTAATAGTTCAGCCTGTTCATCTGATAATTCGTAAGGATTAAAACCATACTTATCATATTGAATAGAAATAAAGTCCCCTATTTCATGTACAGCATAATCCACAACCAATCTACCCATATCACTTATGATTCTAATTCCACAATTCATATAGGTTGCTATTTCGTCATTCGACATCTCTTTAAGTTCAGACAAGTAGCGGTACAATTCATAGTCTTCTTCTAGTTCTGAATCTGTACAATCACAGCCTAAATATTTTTCTTCAGCTAAATACTTGTATTTTTTAATATCTGAAATCTCTTTTTCTTTTTGATTTTTTCTTTTCTCAAAAAGTTTTTCAAGTTGATTAACTTGATAATCCAGTGATGTTTTATCACCACACGAAAATGCTAAGATTAAAGAAAAAATTATTGTGATATTTTTCATATTTTTTTTACAATTTACTATATAATTTTAAAAGTAGAAGATATTAACGTTTTCTTAACCAAAAACAAGTATAACTTTGCTTAAAGGTACTGCCATTCGCATAATAGGTGTCTTGATAATATCTAAGTGATGCAAAATCAAACAAATAAATTGTAACTTCATCTCCTTTATCACTTCTTCCTGGGGTTCTTTTCGTACCAATAGCAAAACCTTCAATAGAGTTCCCAACAAAATCAACATTATTTCTATAATTTGATTCACCTTCAAAATAATCCCCATTATCCCTATTTAGAGATGAAAAACGTTTTAGTTGTTTTGTTTCAAAATTTATTTCAAATGTTTGCCTGAAATCATTCTCTTTACAATCACATTCTAACAATCTATATCCAGTTTGAGAAAAAGAACTAGAAAAAACAAGTAAAGCAAGAGTAAATAATATATTATTCATAATATTTAATTTATAACCACAATTTACGATATTATCAGCTAATTGCCGATATGATAAGTCACGTCTCCCCTATCTTATCTGTTAAATTAATACATTGTTAAAAGTGGGACCCTTTTGGGACACCTAAAAATCGAAGTAAATTGATTTTTAATCACTTACCAATACAGAATTTTGAAAATATATTACCTAGAATTTCATCATTTGATATTTCACCAGTTAATTCACCCAAATAATAAATAGCTTGCTTAATATCAATTGCTAACAAATCTGACGAAACATTATTGTCAATAGAAGTTTTTACTTTGTGAATTTCTTCATATGTTTTATTTAGCAAATCATAATGTCTTGAATTAGAGATAGTTGAATTATCAATTTGACTAGTTAAGCTAGATATATAAGAACTAATTTCTTCTGTCAAAGATTCTATATTAAGCTTGTTTTTAGCGCTAATTTTGATTGGCTTAAATTTATTTAAATCATCAATAGAAATTTCTGACTTAACATCATTTTTATTAAGGATTGTAAGAAGTTTAGTTTGGGGAAATTTTCCTTCAATTTCATTAAGATAATCAACATAATAATTTATTTTATTTTTATTTAAAGTTGAATAATCAATCAAGAAAAATATTATTTCGGACTCATCCATTTTTTTAAATGTTCTTTCGATCCCTATACTCTCTATTTCATCATCAGTTGATCTAATACCAGCAGTATCAATAAACCTACAATTAACACCATTTATAATAATTTGATCTTCGACAGTATCCCTGGTTGTACCAGCAATGGAACTAACTATTGCTCGATCTTCATTTAGTAATGTATTTAAAAGTGTAGATTTTCCGGTATTTGGCTCCCCAACAATTACTATTGGAATTCCGTTTTTAATAACATTACCTGTTTTAAATGAATCAATTAATTTCTTTAGGTTAAATGTAATTTTATCAAGTAATTTATTTAATTCTTTCATATTAGCAAACTCTACATCTTCATGGGAAAAATCAAGCTCTAATTCAATTAAAGAAGCAAAATTTACAAGCTCAGTTCTTAAATCAGATATATCATCTTTGAAACCACCTCTCATCTGATTTATAGCTAACCTATGGGAAGCCTCAGAGTTACTTGAAATTAAATCTGCCACCGACTCAGCTTGACTTAGATCCATTTTACCGTTTAAAAAAGAGCGCATAGTAAATTCTCCTGGCTTTGCTACTCTACAATCATAATTTAAGAGAAGTTGAATAATAGATTCTTGAATAAATGCACTTCCATGGCATGAAATCTCAACTAAATCTTCTCCTGTGTAGGATTTAGGATTTCTAAATACTGTGATTAACACTTTGTCTATTGTTCTTTGATTGTCGACTATGTAGCCAAGCTGAACCTGATTTGCATTTTGATTAACTAACTTAATGTTTTCAATTCCATTAAATATGTTGTCCACGATAGAAATGCTTTCAGGACCTGAAATTCTAATCATAGAAATAGCACCTACGCCTGAAGGAGTGGCTAATGCCAATATATTATCATTCTTTACCAATTGGATTTAGATTTTATGTAAAAATATACAATAGGTATTAATAATATAAAAACAGTAAATAAATTAGTAAGTACTATTAGCGGTGAAATAAAAATGGTGCTAAAAAAACCTGCTATAGCTCCACCCAAGTGAGCTTCGTGTCCAATATTATCATTAAACCTATTCATGGAATAAATTGAATAAAATAAGTATCCTAGACCAAATAGATATCCTGGCATAGGGATAATAAATAAAAATAGTGTCATATCAGGATTTAATAGTATAGCTGAATAAACTATCCCCATAACAGCTCCACTAGCACCAACTGCACTATAATTTAAATTATTAATATTAAATCTATATGTAAGCCAATTTCCAAAAATTAAACTTACTAGATATATAATCAAAAAATTTATCTCCCCAACTCTAAAAATTACAGCATCTGTAAAAAAGAAAAGAGTAAACATATTTACAATTAAATGAGTAGAATCAACATGTAAAAAACCAGAAGAAATATATCTGATTTTTTCACCCCTTTTTATATCATATGGGCTGAATTTGTATTTGTTGAAAAAAATACGATTACTAAAGCCTTTATATGAAAAATATACATTTAGGCAAATAATTAAAATTGCAACAGAGTTCACAGAAAATTATTTAAATGATATCAAATATAATATATATTTGCCTCAAAGGATTTAAATGAATCTACTTGTATACATAATAGCTTACCCTTTTATATGGCTAATCTCAAGATTAAATTTTTCTACAATTTATTTAATCTCTGACATTCTGTATTACCTTCTTTATTATGTTTTTTCTTACAGAAAACGTGTAGTAAGAGAGAACCTGAAATTAGCTTTTCCTGAGTTATTTAATGATAAAAGACGTGAAATAGAAAGAAAAGCTTTTAGGAATTTAACAGATGTATTTTTAGAAACCTTTAAATCAACAAACATGAAGGAGGATGAATTAAAAAAAAGATTTGTTTTTAAAAATCCCGAGTTAATCGAAAGAATATATAACAACAAACAGGATGTTATCGTTATGTGTAGTCATTATTGCTGTTGGGAGTGGGTTTTTGGAGTTAGAAATACTACAAATTTTAAAATTAATGCAATCTACAAACAACTATCCAATAAGTATTTTGATAAATTAACAAAATCCAGAAGAAGTCAATACGGTGCAAACATGATAAAAACCAAGGATACGTTTAGAGAAATTAGCAAGAAGTCAAAGTTAAAAGAATTAAATTGGTATGGATTTGCTTCTGATCAATCACCAAAAAAAAGTAAAGCATTATACTGGAATAAATTTTTAAATAACTGGGTTCCTATTCATATTGGAGCTGAAGTTATTGCAAAAAAGTATAACATGGCTATTGTATTTATGGATGTCCAAAAAATCAAAAGAGGATATTATGAAGCTTCATTTACTTTAATAACCGATAAACCAAAAGATTTTAAAGATTTTCAACTAACAGATAAATATATTGAATTAGTAGAAAAGCAGATTCGAAATAAACCAGAGTATTACACTTGGACCCATAGAAGATTTAAACACAGACAAAATCCACCTATTTAATATTTTTCAATTCATTTATAAACTTTAACGATAATTCTTCAGCTCTTTCTTGAGATGTAGATTCTGAATAGACCCTTATTA